>PJUD01000020.1_pt1 | contig 269511 bp, 248 predicted proteins | sample 1512341 | NCBI WGS metagenome assembly PJUD01 (sample SAMN08177675, study PRJNA422409) | Feces metagenome, whole genome shotgun sequencing project. | isolation source: Chicken feces (3) enriched on wood chips: beechwood xylan treatment | host: Gallus gallus | place: USA: Madison | collected...
AATCAGATATCAATACACAGGTATATTATCTGCAGATCGGTAGTTTTGATACGCATATCAATCAGCAGCAGCGGCAGGAGAGCTTATTCCACACCATCAACGATGCCGTGGAGGCGTTTGTGGACGACCTCAAGAAAAATGGTCTTTTTCAGCATGTCATGCTGATGACCTTTTCGGAGTTTGGCCGCAGGGTGGCCCAGAATGCCAGCAATGGCACTGATCATGGTACGGCCAACCAGCTTTTCTTTCTATCCGGAGGCTTGAAAAAACAAGGGCTGCTCAATGCTTTGCCTGACCTAACCCAGCTCAATGAAGGGGATCTCCAGTATACGGAAGATTTTCGAAAAGTATATGCAACGCTGCTTAAAAACTGGCTTGATGCAGATTCTACCAAAATATTGGGCTGGAAAAATGGGATTTATGATTTTATCTAGCAAACTGCTGCGTCTTTCTTGTTTATTTTTCTTGTCACAGATTCCATATACGGAATGATACAAGACTATATTGTTTGATTTTCATCCGAACAATTCTACCGCTCAGTTGTTTAAATTATAGAAAATGTAATTTAATGTGCTTTAAATTGAAATAAAAGCAACATAATACTCTTTTTATTTCTAAACCTTACATTTTTAATAAAATAAATACTGCTATGAACAATTTAGAATTGAACGATGTTCAGCAGCATTGGAATAATTTTATTTCCTCTGCCATTGCTTGGGCGCCCCGTATTATTACTGCTGTAATTTCCGCTTTACTTATTTATCTGATCGGATCCTGGATTATCCGCTTAGTCAAACGGATGATCGACAAGGCATTTGACCGGCGACAAATGGATGTTTCCCTGCAACGATTTCTAAGCAATCTCATTAGTTGGATTCTAAATATCTTATTATTTATCGTTGTCGTTACACAATTGGGGGTGCAGACCTCTGCATTTGTGGCTATTATTGGTGCGGCAGGTCTGGCCATAGGTCTGGCCCTGCAGGGATCTTTGTCCAATTTTGCTGGCGGTATACTGATTTTACTCCTCAAGCCTTTCCGTGTGGGCGATTACATAACCTCCACTACAAATATCGCGGGTACAGTAACAGAAATTGATATCTTCAATACCAAGTTAAATACACCGCAAAATCAGCAGGTGGTTGTTCCAAATGGCGTGTTGTCAAATAGTAGCATCACCAATTATACAAAACTTGGAACACGCCGCACATGGTTTGACATTGGCGTTGCCTACGATGCTGATCTGAAACAGGCAAAAGAAATACTCCTCAACATCGTTAGAAACAATGAATTTGCTTTTAAAGAGCCTGCGCCACAGGTGGTGGTGACAGAACTTGGCGACAGTGCGATCAATCTTTCTGTACGCGTCACGACCTCCAACGAAAACTTTTGGACCATGCAGGAACAGCTGATCATTGACTGTAAGGAAGCTTTGGATAAGGCCGGGATTGAAATTCCATTTCCGCAGCGCGATGTGCATATCCGAAATAATTCATGATGGGAGAAGGAAGCTATTTCCTTGTCCGTTGAATTTATGGGCGGCTGGTAAAATTAGATGCTTCTGAGCGGACAAGGTGATTAGGTTCGCAGAGGACCTTACCCATCCGATCGTGATACGATAAATTTAGCTTTATAAAGCTTTCAGAATCTGTTCCCGATATTTAATTCCCCATTCGCCCATGGTATCGATAATTTGATGGAGGCTTTTTCCAAATTCAGTTAACTCGTAGTCAACTGAGACTGGCATCGTGTTGTTTTGTGTTCTGATGATCAGCTGATTGATCTCCAAATCTTTCAATTCTTTGGAAAGTGTTTTTGAGGCAATACCTTCAACTTGTCTTTTCAGGTCCATAAAACGCATTTTTCCGATGTAATAGAGCTGACTGATGATCAACGTCTTCCATTTACCGTCGAGTAGTGACATCGTATCCTTCACGCCTCGTAAATGCTCAGTGCAGTGTGGTTCTACCGCTATTTTTTCTTTTTTCATACCCGAGTAAAAGACAAAGGTATAAAATGTTTTATTGACTACTTAGTTACCCAAGAGTAACTGGTTTCCTGTAGGTAACAAGTGGTAAATTGTTACTAAATAACGTATAACTTTGTCGCTTAATAAAAAATTAAGCAATTCTTTTTAGGTAAAAAAGATTGTGTGAATTTGCGTTTTAATTGGATTAAAAAAGATAAGATTATGGCATTAAAAGAAGCCCTTAACTGGAGATCGGCGACAAAGAGTTTTAACGGTGACACAATTGACAAGGAGAAATTAGATCAGATATTGGAGGCTATTAGACTGGCTCCAACAAGCTCAGGTTTGCAGCCATTTAAGGTATTTGTAATTAACAACAGAGAAATTAGAGAACAATTAACACCCATCGCTTGGGGGCAGCCACAGATCTTGCAGGCCTCACATATCCTTATTTTTGCAGCATGGGACGAGATATCGAAAGATCGGGTAGACGGATTTTTTGAATTCAGCAATCAAGTCCGTAATCTGCCTTCGACAGCAACGGATGCTTATCGATTGAACCTGTTGGCCATGTTGGCTGAAAAGACCAAAGAAGAACAATTTATCGATGCATCGAGACAGGCTTATATCGCCTTGGGATTCGGACTATTGGCTGCGGCTGAACTAAAAGTTGATGCAACACCGATGGAGGGATTTGACCATGCAGCCCTGGATGAATTGTTGGATCTTAAATCACAAGGCTTAAGAAGCACCGTGATCATGGCTGTCGGTCATCGTGATCCTGAAAATGACTGGTGGTCAAAATTGGGTCGTGTCCGCAGACCGCACGAAGAGTTGTTTACGACGTTATAATATATAAGTTAGCTTAATTGTTAAAAGGGATCTCCAGAGGTCCCTTTTTTGTTTTTTTGGGCAGAAGATATGCGGGTATGATAAATCCGTAAAGCAGTTTAATGATTGCGTAAATAAAATGTACGACAATAGTGGTCACCTTTGTATTAAGGTAAAAAAAGAGCGATGTCCATCGACATTTTTTTGTTTTTCATTAGGTGGAAGGTGGTCATGCGAAGGCCACCTTTTCTCTTTTACCGGTTGTTGTTCCATAAAAGGATTGTATAGGTACACTCCACTCGTTTTAAACTCGACCTTATTTATCTCTTTTCTTCGTGCCTACGCCGATTTGCCTAAGGAAAGAGAGGCAACCAAGTATGATGATTTGTTTTATGTTATAATAGTTTTAATTTGATATATGGGGAAACATGTTGAACGCAATTTTGAAGAGCTGAAAATTCAGCTCAAATCAGAAAGTGAGATACTTTTTTTTTCAATCACAACAGAACTAAGCAATCTCCAGCCCAGAAGCCATGATTTTTTCATGCTGCTGCTTTTCGAACATGGAATTGGTGTCCACACCATTGATTCGGTAGATTTTGAAATCCGCCCGCAACAATTTCACTTTCTGCAACCAGGGCAGATTCATCGATACCAGTTCAAGGGCGATATTCAGGGCTGCGGCTTAGTTATTCATTCACAGTTTTTTGAAACGTTTTCGGCAGGTTTTCGCTTTGCATTGCAGCTTTATCGTAAATTTCCGGTGCTGGACTTAGGGGATGAAGATTTCAACAATCTTAAAAAGGAATTTAAAGGGATTGAGCATGAAATAGTAGGCAGTAAGATGTTTAAAGAACTGATCATTGCCAAATTATTTGTGGTCGCATTCTCGATCAGCCGGGTCTCTAAAGAATACTTTGATGATTTAACGATCTATGAAGGTGGTTTTTTGTTTGCCGAATACCAACATCTTATCGATAAACATTTTGTTTGGGAGAGGTCAGTTTCTTTCTATGCTGAAAAACTGAATGTCTCCAGAAATTACTTAAACTATCTTGTAAAGCGTTATATCGGCCGTAATGCCACTAGCCTGATCAATGATCGCGTTATACTGAAAGCGAAAGACATGCTAAGTAGTGGGATGTCGGTGAAGAAAACGGCCTATGCATTGAATTTTATGGACGTTTCTTATTTTTCCAGGTACTTCAAACGGCATACCCAAATAACACCCCGCGCCTTCAGTAAACAATATCATTGATCGCTACATGCGATTTATTTTTTGTCGAAACGTCCCAGTCATTTCCCGATTCGTCCTTATTTAGGGGGGCTATCCTGGCTATTTTTGCCGCGACATGAAAAATAATTTAAAATTCGAGAAAAATGAATGCACGATGCCAAAGGTGGTAACGATTCATCATGCATGTGTGCAACCCGGTGCTGCGGGTTTAGAAGAAATTAATATTGACATGGCGAATGCCGGACAAGGTCCATGGCAACAATCAAGGTCAAGGTTCCGTATGAACAAAGGACCTATTGAGGTCATGAGAAAATTTGTTAATTTATATGTTAGGATACTCATATTGGGGGGAACCACCCTGCTGACAGTTTCTTGTGCCAACAATGAAAAGAAAACGGATATTGTAGTCAGTTCAGGAAACATCAGTATCCGCTCCCTCCATTTTGTTAACGAAGATAAAATAGTCGATATCGACGCAACAAACAGACAACCGTCCGGAAAACCAGATGAGCGCCCTGACCAGATCGGTGGACAGGCTTCCATATCGAGGTTTGCGCTGGAGTCAACAGTGCCATCTCCGCTAGCGATAGAATCGTCAAAAGAATTTGATTTTGTCACCGAGCTACAAAGCAATGCTGTTCCGAAACTAGGGAATAATGTAATTACTTCAGAGAAAACCTCGTTAAATGCGAATGATGTCCCCTTAAATGACGGCATCCGATACCGACTGATTTTTTTTAAAGATGGGGTTACTGCAGCAATTTACAATGAATTACTCCGCACGGGAGAAGCTCCGAACTTAAGAGTCGAGACTGGTGCCAAATACAAGTGGTATGCTATATCGACCCAGGATGTGCATACAGCACCCAATATCGACGCTTTGGGCAATATTGCAGGAGCAGATTTGGCCAATCGTGATTTTATGTTTGCCGCAGGGGAAATGGTAGCACAGCCCGAAGAAAACTATTTAGATATTCTCTTTTTGCGTCAGATGGCTGCCATTGAGGTAACAATAAATACCAGGGGACTGTTTGGGACAATCAAGGAAAATTCCACGATCTCGCTTGGTAGTGGGACAGGGAATTCATTTAGCAATGTGATCCAAACAGGTGATTTTAATGTGTTTAAGGGATCTTTCTCAAATTTAAGGGATGTACCACCAATTGGCGCTTCTAGTATGACGATCGTCGACAGCCGTTGGGGGAATGCCGAAAAGGTGGCTCATTTTTATACCGCCAATACCAATGTCCTACCAAGTAATAGTCTTCGTGTGCAGCTGAATGCGCTGCATATCCGTTTGGACGATGAAAACACCCGGAGTTTTGCAGCGAACACCCTAGTACCGATCGGCCACCGCTCGACGTTGAAATTAGCCAAGGGGACACTGTCGAAAACAAATGTTCGGTTAATTGAATCCGGTGTCACTGTCAGCGGACTGGTATGGGCGAGAACCAATCTAGTGTATGATGCGGCCAAGCTTTATGCAAGAGGTTATGTGGAAGGTAATTCCGATGCCTATCGTTTTCGTCCAGACAACAATTATGCATTCCCGAACCTCAATACCGAATACTGGAATTTTGGCACCACCACCCCGAAAGGGCACGACTACCATACTGTGGACCCTTGTAAGCGGGTGTATCCCGAACTGACCTGGCGGTCGCCACTGGAAAATAGCGCTTCTGCGGAAGAGTTTTCGAGACTCGGTCGGAATACCAACCGCAGAACTGCATCCACCGCTGTTGCCGATGGTTTGAGACAAAGTATGATCTGGAATGGTAGTCAGCGGGTCAATCCGGCCTATCCCAACAATAATCTGATTCTTTCAGATTACGGATACCGTGACTCTGGCGGAGCCCGGCAGCAACGTCTGACGGCAACGTTCAGTAATGGCGGGTCCTTTCGCTATAAAAGTGGTACTTATGATCGCGCAAGCAGCGGGGCCAGAATTTTGTATGCAGAGATCAACAGAGGGAAAATTGAAGATTTCAGTATTCAGCAGGTGAATTTCAGCCAGGGTAACACTATCCGTTGTGTTCGTAATATTATCAATAATTAGCTGCTCACCGAACAAACTTTCACCGCAATGTTATGGCAAGAACGTAAACCAACAAAAGAGACACTCGGTCTCTTTTGTTGGTTACAGTAGCCACATTTATCTGGTTATTGAATACTTTTGATTGAATTTTCGTTGATTATATATTGGATGAAGCTGTTCAATTTGGCGACTGAAACATCGCCTATTTTATTTAATTTTCTGAGTTCATGGGGTGAATAAAATAGGAGGTCTTCCAAGGTGTTGATGCCATGCCAATTTAATTTTTTAACTAGACTAGGGCCAAGTTTGTTTGCATAATATGCAAGTTCCGTTTTCAGTTCCGCAGATTTGAAGAGCTGAATATCGTGGAAGACTCCGCTGAGGTATTCAAAGATTTTATATTGTGTATGGTAATCAAGTGTATTTAACAAAACAGTTTTCTTGATTTTTTTATGGATGATGTCTATTTTAATCGATGTTGGATTTTTCGGTTTTGCCATAACGTGCAATTTTGAGGATTCAATATGATGTCAGCTGGTGTCAATCAACTGGGCTCAATATAGTCAATGCGCGCAATAGGATAGTTCATGTGATTATTTATTCAGTATTCATTTTTACAGATTTTTTGTTCCAGATGAGAATTAGTTATCTTTTGTATTGACGCCGCTAAGTAGAAAGACATACCTGCGTTATTGTCGATTACGATAGCAGAAGGTGATAGATCCATCAGGTAAAGGTATCGTGAAAATTGTAATACGTACTGGAAAAGAAGTATCGATTAGTACTGTTTATCTGTTTTTATGTTGGATTAAAAAAAGGACGGCCACATACTGCCATCCCTTTTCACAAATAAACTTAATTGATACTAGATACTCGGGTGATGTATTTGAAAAAGCAATTGAGCTAACCCAGAGCACGCGTATGTGATTGTAAAAGTAGCGCTTTAATCCTGAGGTTTTGTTTACGTATTTATTCAATCGTTTTTTCTGGTTATAAAAATATAAACCGGATTATAAAAATATAAATTCCTAAAGCATTGATACCTTCCATAAGTCTTGGTCTAATCTCAATAACGCTAATCCGCTATTCAAAAACGAAATTCGCAAACCAGTGCTGTAGGGACCTAGTCCCAGGTAAGTCTGGCGACATTAGTCATGCAGCTACATTCGGCTGCGGGTAGCTTTATCAATCAGAAGCAAATGTCTGATCTTTTTAAAAAGCACAACCTCGAGTTGTTATGGCGGGGATCTATGCATCAGTAAGCGGAAATAGGGGTCAAAAGAGTACAGTTTATTACAGCTGAAAAGGTATATTTACCTTATGGAGTTTGTACTTTCAATCGTTATCGCCACTATTTTTATTTTTTTGGCTTCGTTGCATTTTTTCTGGCTGCTCGGTGGACATTGGGGAATGAACGTTGCTGTTCCGACAGATCTGAATGGCAGAAGGATATTTAATCCCACCCGGGTAGGCACTTTGCTGGTAGCCGTCGGACTATTGATTTTTGCGTTTGTAAATCTATGTGCCGTCGGAGTTTTGGATGTTCCGGTAGACGCAAAGTATATCCGCTATGAAATGTATATGGTCAGTGGTATTTTCCTGCTCCGATTTATTGGCGATATGAAGTTTTTCGGTATCTTTAAGAAGTACAGAAAGTCTTCTTTTGCAATAAGAGACACCTATTTTTATAGCCCATTATGTCTTTTTTTGTCGGTCTCTAATGGCTTTTTGGCGTTTGTATTATGAGAAAAGACAAGTGCTTTTTCTTTAAGTAGTTGGACGTGCTGTCGTTTGAAAAACATTTGGACGTTAATCGGTAACATTATTGGATAAACTACTTTAAGACCTTTTTACCTGGTTTTAAAGTAGTCATTCAGTTTAGCGGGATTAGCGATTGTCGGTATGCAACCAGACCACTTTTTGTTGGGACTCATGCTGTTGGCCGATAATATCACCATAGAGATCAGGCCTTCGAGCATGTATATAACGATATCCACCGGCTTGAATCAATTTTTCGGGCGTAATGGTGGCTATTGTAAAACTATCATCAAATGTACGGCATTCAGTCAGAATATCCCCGAAAGGATCTAGGATCATGGAACATCCATTTTTTAACTGATCGTCATCCATGCCGATGGGATTTGAAAAAACAACATAGAGCGCATTGTCATAGGCCCGGGCTGGCAGCCATTTCATCAGCCAGCTGCGTCCTTTCATTCCGTCAAATTCTAAGCGTAAGCTTGTTGGATCGTTTTCGCGATTTTGCCAAAGCTGCGGATCAACAAAACCTGCGCCAGGTCGGGAAGAAGGGGTACACATGGTTACATGGGGCATAAAGATGATATCGGCACCCAATAATTTTGTTGCGCGCACATTTTCGATGACATTATTATCATAACAGATTAAAATACCACATTTCCAACCGTGAATTTCAAAAATAGTATAGCCTTGCCCTGCCTGCAAATAGGGGTTTATAAAGGGGTGAAGCTTACGATGCTTTGCAATTAGGCCATTTTTGTCTACACAGATATAAGGTTTATATAAGTTGTCGTCCTCATCCTTTTCAAACAGGCCCGCGAGGATAGTGATGTTGTATTTAGCGGCTATTGAAATCAGCTTTTGTGTACTTTCGCCGTCTGGGACAAGTTCGGCGATCGCAAGCATTTGTTGTTTATCTAAATTTCGGGCAAAGGTATACCCCGTTATGGAGCATTCGTGAAATGCAATTACCTCAGCACCCTGTGCAGCGGCCTCTTGCGCAAGTCGTTCGATAATGGCTAGGTTATAAGCCTTGTCCGCACTCTTGTGCTCAAATTGTGCCGTAGCAATTTTTAAGTTGTCCATATTTCTTGAATTGATCTATAGACAAAGCTACAGGCTAGGCCTTAGCTGAAATTGTATAAACCCGACATTTCAGTAGATGCGTTTTTAAATTCCATAAAGTTGATTGCGAGCCGATTTGTACTATTTAAATATTCCGAAGGTGTGATGCCGGTATATTTTTTAAATGCCCTGATGAGGTGGGACTGATCAAAATATCCACTTTCGTGGCTGATCGTTGTTAAGCTCGTTTCAGCTGATTTGCTGCGTAGCAATTTCAAAAAGGAGTGGAATTGGACAATATTGCCAAATTTTTTTGGGCTCATTCCAACCTGTTCCGCAAATATTCTTTCCATATGCCGTTCGGTGTAACCGCTGTATTGCACAATTTGTCCTACGGTAACCAATCCCTTTTGCGCTGTGATATGTTGCAGAATTGCAGGGAGTGGTCCCTGATTTGGATACTTCTGCCGGACGGCATATGCATAAAAGAAGGCATTTAATGCATGTACTTTTTCAGTTGAGGACTTCGCACGTATCAGGCTGTCATATAGTATGATAACAGATGGTCCAAATACATCTTGCGTAACAATAATTTGATCTTTTAGTGCATGGGCAGCGATACCGAGTAACTTATAGAGCCCGTCGGGTTGGAAGACAATAATAACAAATGAAGTCTGTGTCAGCAGGGCGAGATCTTGGAAATGACTGATCTGACCATACAAAAATGAAGCGGGGAGCTGCTGACTTTCGTTGATGGACAGGTGGCCTTCATTAAGAAGAAAGACCATTCCAGTGTTCCCATCGGAAAATAACCGCAGTTTTTTATGCTGATTACTACCACTTTCCAAAAAAAGATAGTGCTTGATGTAGGGCGATAAAATTTCTGGAGGAAATAGCTGCATGATCTGATCGGTAATTGACTGCACTCAAATGTACATATTTCCGCCAGCTTTTCTTTACCAATTTACTCAATTTTTAGTGGAAGAAAATATAGTTGAAAATAAAGTCTACTAATATTGTAGATTTTATTTTATGTTTACTATATTTGTTTTATCAACCTAGGAGATAAGCTTGCCTTTCTTACAAGCCACATCTTCCGCACGTAATGATCACAATGTTTAACTTAATTCATTATTTATGAACTGCAAATTTTATCTTAACCCTTCCCAATCTAGCGCAAGTCTGCGCAACTGTAAATCCTTTTGTTCTGATTTCAATAAGCGAATGTGTAGCTGCGGTTAAAGGAAAGTATTTCTTTCCATAAAAGCAGCTTTTCTGACAAGTAATCAATTGGCGTTGGCACTTGTAAATATTCACTGTTAAAATTTTACCTATGAAAAATAGCGTATGGAAGTACGCCGTGGCGATTTTTTTGTCACATGGTTTGCTATTGCCTGCATTTTCGCAGCAATCTGAGCCACTTATTAACGCGACCTTAAAAGGTATTGTATTGGATTCGATTACCAATCGACCTATTGAAGGCGTTACCATAAAGCTCGAAGGTGTTACCCATCAAGTAAAGACCGATGCGTCGGGAAGATTTCAGTTTGTCACGGGGCAAAGACTTCCGTTGACATTCTCAACTTCATTTTTGGGATACAAAGGTCGAAAGATAACCGCACGGGAGGCGCAGATTCAGATCTTGCTTCAACCTAGCGTTTCTGATCTGGATGAAGTGGTCGTCGTAGGCTACGGTGTACAAAAGCGAAGAAATCTAACGGGAGCAGTTGCCAAGATTGACGCTGCCGAAGTCAACAAAATTCCCGTAGCAAGTTTTGATGCCCAGTTGCAGGGCAAGCTTTCCGGTGTGCAGGTTTCCACCAACTCGGGTGTCCCCGGCGAAAGTATCTTCCTGCGGGTTCGCGGAACGACATCCATCAATTCCAGTAGCGATCCCTTATATATTATTGATGGCGTATTCTTAAATAATACTTCCCTCCAAAATATCGGGCTTGGTGGACGGACCAGTTCACCACTTACGGATATCAACCCAGCAGATATCGAGTCTATTGAAGTGCTGAAGGATGCTTCTGCAACCGCGATTTATGGCTCCCGGGGTGCCAATGGTGTCATCATCATTACCACAAAAAAAGGAAGTTATGGTAGCCGCACCAAAATCGACCTCAACCTGCAGGGGGGCTGGGCCGAAGCCAATAAATCCTTGTTGCCAAAATTGGCGACAGGTCCCGAAACGGCGACCCTCGCCAACGAGTGGTGGATAAACTCCGGATTGGACAATCCGGCATTGAAACAGACTTTTGCCAACAGGCCTTATCGTCCAGTTTCGGAAGGTGGGAAAGGAAATCCTGAAGATCAGCCTACCTATGATCGCCTTGGTTTCCTGTTGCGTCATGGGAAGCTGCAGGATTATAACATCGGTATCCAGGGGGGCGGCGACAAATCGAGGTTTTATATTGGCGCTGGCTACACGGGACAGGAAGCTTTTATTAAGGTCATCGACTTCTCCCGTACCAATCTCAAGTTTAATTTCGACCATCAGATCAGTAATCGTGTCAAAATCGGCCTGACAAATAATTTTTCCAGAACCTACCGCAATCAGGCGCGTACAGGTGATGGCCCTCAGGTAAGTCTTTTCAATTCGGCCGTTTCTTCGGCAACGAATGTCCCGATATTCAATACCGATGGATCACTCAATGGTACCGATAATACCTATACACTGGTGGACAACTACGATGTCAATACCACAAGTCTGCGTTATGTAGGAAGTGCTTTTGCGGAAATTGATCTTGTGAAGGGACTGAAATTCAAATCCAGTTTTAGTGCCGACTATAACCTATACGATGAATCACAATACTGGAACAGTAAAACCAGTATCGGTATCGCGAATAACAATCAGGCGACCTCAGGAATATCGAGAAATGCTACCTGGATAAACGAACAAACCCTGACGTATCAGAATACCTTTGGCAAGCATAGCCTGAATGCTATTTTGGGAAATACCTTGCAGAGCAACGTACTTGATTACAAATACCTGGAGGGGAATGGTTTTGCGAATGACTCCTTTAAACAGATATCATCCGCTGCAAATATCATTGCATCCGACAATTGGACTAAATATACGATTGCTTCCTTTTTTGGAAGAGTAGGCTACAGCTATGCGGATCGGTATTTTGCAGAGGCAACCCTGCGGGCAGATGGCTCGTCCAAGTTCGGTACGAACAACCGATGGGGCTATTTTCCGGCCTTTTCGGTAGGCTGGCGGATTAGCCAAGAAGCCTTTTTGGTCGAACAAACCTGGTTAAACGACCTGAAAATTAGGGCTTCTTATGGATTGACGGGCAATCAGGCTGGAATCAGCAACTTCGCCGCCAGAGGTCTTTGGTCGGGCAATGAAAAATATGCCGACAGCTATGGCAAGGTGTTGCCAAGTACAGGTCCTTTCCAGTTGGGGAACGAAAATTTGCGCTGGGAGAAAACAGCGCAGGCAGATCTTGGGCTGGATGTGGCGCTATTCAAAAACCGCCTGTCCATTACCGTAGATCTTTATCATAAATATACCTCCGATCTACTCCTCGAACGACCTATTGTCGGCAGTTCTGGTTTTTCAAAATACTGGGCCAATGTGGGTGAGATCAGCAACAAAGGCTATGAGGTGTTGATCAACTCGCTCAACGTGAAAACAAAAGATTTTGCCTGGAATACAAGTTTTAACATTTCGGGAAATACGAATAAAATCGAAAAACTGCCCACGCAGATCACCCAGTATACCCGCGATTGGGTGATTCTGAAAGAAGGTTATTCGCTCAACTCATTCTGGCTTTACGAACAGCTGTCGGTCGATCCACAGACCGGAAAAGCTGTGTTTGACGGACAGCTGAGCGATGGTTCTTTGCCTACTTCGGCACGTAAAGTTTTTCGGAATGCTTATCCCAAGTTTTATGGGGGGATAGGCAATACCTTTACCTATAAAAACTTTGACCTGGGTGTAGACTTTAGTTTCCAATATGGTAACTATGCCGTTAACCTTAACCGCTACTTCAGGGAGCGTAATCTGAGCAGCGGTGGCGTATTTCAAAATGTGCTGAACAGATGGCAACAGCCCGGTGATATTACCGATGTGCCCCGCCTGACATCCGAAGGGCTCAACTATACCATCGATGCCAATAGCCGCTATCTGGAGGACGCTTCATTTTTAAAGCTCAGACAGCTGTCTTTTGGTTATAAATTGCCGAAAGAGCTGGTCGAGCGGGCAAAATTGACTGCTGCACGTATCTATTTTGTAGGGTCTAATCTCTTTGTGTGGAGCAAATACACCGGTGATCCTGAATCGAATGTGACCAGTAATCCAAACGCACAGGGGATAGGATCGTTCGGAACGCCACCACAACCGCGTACCTTTCAACTCGGTCTCAATGTCACCCTGTAAACGTTAATCTTAATCCGTAAAGCTCATGAAAAAAATTACATATTTCCTTTTTCCGCTTCTTGTCTTACAACTCAGTAGCTGCAGCTCGTTTTTGGAGGTGGAGCCCAAGAATTCAGTGTCTGATGAAGTGACCATCGTCGATGCGGGTTCTGCAGCAACAGCCGTGCGCGGTATTTACTCGGCACTTCGGTCCAACGATTACTATGGCTATAGTTTTCAGCTGCTAGGATTCTTTTCGGCAGACAACATCGTGTATCGGGGTAGCCAAACTGTCCATCAGACCTTGACCAATCATACGGTAAAATCTGATCTCGCTGTGCTGGCTACGTCATGGAACCAGATTTATGCCACTATCAACAGGGCCAACCATGTGATCACCAAAGTACCGAACCTGGCGCTGACGACCACTTTTACTGAGGCCTACCGAAACCAGCTTGTTGGGGAGGCCTATTTCGTGCGTGCATTGGCCTATTTTGATCTGGCCAGGACCTGGGGTGGTGTACAGATCGTGTTGCAGCCGACCACTTCGGCCAGCAGCCTACCGCAGGTAAAAAGAAGCTCCTTGACTGACACCTACGCGCAGGTGTTGCAGGACCTGCAAAAGGCCGAACAGCTATTGCCCAATGAAACTAATCGCATCCGAGCGACCAAGAAGACTGCACGAGCGCTGCTGGCAAGATTCTACCTTTATCAGAAAAACTGGTCTGAAGCGATAAAATATGCCTCGTATATTATTGATGATAATACCAATTATAGTTTGGTGAGCCCATATCGCTCGTTTTATGCCAACAATACCTCCAATACCAAAGAATCGGTCTTTGAATTGGTCTATGATATCAACAATACCAGCGGTCAGGCAAGTCAATGGTTGTCGGGTAATAATGGGGGAACTGCCTGGATCAGACCTTCGCAGGCCATCTACGACCTGCTGGTAGATCCTACTGTTGGTGGGGATCGGACGGCATTGGTATCCAAGACCTCTTCGTCCACAGATCCGAATATCCTGATCGGCAATCTGTATTACCGAACAGACCGTACGGATCCCGTCTTCTTGATCCGTACGGCCGAGCTCTACCTCATCCGCGCCGAAGCATTGGCGCAGCGGAATGGATCTGGCGATCTGACAGCGGCTTTGGCCGACTTAAATGCCATACGCTTACGCGCCAACATTAAACCCTTGCAAGGTCTCGGAGCGGCAGCGCTCCTGCAGGTCGTGGAAGATGAAAATCGCGTTGAATTTGCCCTGGAAAACCATCGTTGGTACGATCTGTTGCGGACGGGACGCGCGCAACAGGTGCTCAATATTTCCTCTGTGAATAGGCTACTGCTGCCTATACCGTACGCTCAGGTTTCGATAGACCCGGATCTACAGCAAAATCCAGGTTTGGATTGATCGGATGACTCACGTGTTTTTTTCCATTAAATCGTATTGAAATGACAACATTTGCAGACTCTCATTTTTTTAAGCGCTATCGCTCAGCTATTTTATACATCGGCCTGATCTTCTTTTTGATACTCAGTATCCCATACGACCCTAATCTTTTTACGGGGAGTTCATTTGCTGACCTGTTTTCATTGGAGAACTGGTTTGGATTGGCGACTTACCGCACTTCTTTTGTCGCCGAAAGCCCTTTCGTCGGTAGCGATGTGCGCGGATACTACAACTGGGCAATTGCCCTGGCGCTCGCACTCTTGCTATTTTGGGCCTTTGGCCGTAAAATCAGGCAGACTTTTAAGGCCGATGACGATCGTGTATTTTACTGGCTCCGCGTACTGTTGCGTTATCGTTTAGCATTGGCCATTATTTTTATAGGCCTTGTCAAAATCGTCCCTATACAACTTCCGGAGCCGACCATTAGCGAATTGCATACCGAATACGGTGATTTCCTGCTCTGGAAGCTCTATTATCTTACAAACGGTATTTCAACTGCTGGATATCTGCCTGTAATTGGCGCGCTGGAGATCTTGGGCGGACTATTTTTACTGAACCGACGCACGGCAATCATCGGTTCGGGATTACTCATCGCTTTATTGCTCAATGTTGTTATCGTCAACTATGTGTACGAAATCGGTGAACAGGTGTATAGTTCCTTTTTACTATTACTTGCGGTCGTTATTTTCTCGTACGACTGGCCCCGTTTTTATCAGCTCCTGATCAAAAAGGCAGCGACTGTTCCCGATGGTTTTTGGCCTGTCTATGGCCGCAGGCTTGCTGGAATCCGCCCTTATCTGCAGGTCTTGTTCCTGCTGCTGATCGCTGTATTTAGCGTGCAGGCTTACCTGAGCTGGAAGAATTCCGATTACCCATTCCCCGATGAAAAGGGATTGGAAGGAGCAGCAGGCGTATACAATGTAAAAGACTTCGTCTGGAAAGGCGATACTATTCCGTATTCGCTGAGCGATACATTGCGATGGAAGGATGTCGTATTTGAAAAATGGAATACGCTCAGCATCCGTGGAAACCGTTCTGTAAAGGTCGATAGTCTCAAACCACGTATCGCTTTCAACCGCGAGCGTAACTACGAATACCTTGGTAATGGTGGCCGCGAATTCTTTGGCTATACGAGCAAGCAGGGAACTGATAAGCGCACAACCACAATCAAACTCACCGGAAAAGTGAGTAAAGGGCACACTTTTACCTTTGTGGTCAATCGCCCAGACAAACGTACGCTGATCCTTGATGGTATCAACCAATTGGGCGACTCATTGCAGGTACGGCTAGAGAAAGTGAACAAAAAGTATCTGTTGCAGGAAGGCCGCAGAAAACCGATCCGTATTTATTAACGATTCAAATTTAGACAAATTTTATGGCAACGATTCAATATTTGGAAAGCATTCCTAACAGCCAGCAGGAGCAGGGCTGGAAGTACTGGGAGAAAGTAGGATTTAGATTCACCTTTATTTTCTTTATCCTGATGGTGGTACCCCTGGATGGGGAATGGTACGAAAAAGTTTTTAAACCCGAATCATTATATGATTGGATGGCAACGATCGCCGGTGGGTCGCGCACAGGTTGGATAGAAATAGACAGCGAAAGTGGCAAATGGGGTTTCGCATCGTATACGTCTTGGTGGCTCAATGGCCTGATAGCGGTGCTGGGTGCTTCCATCTGGACGATATTGGCCCGAAATAGTAAGGTGCAACGCTATGATGCGCTTTACTATTGGTTGCGGGTATTGGTACGCTACCGCATTGCACTGGGGCTGATCGCCTTCGGATTTATCAAGTTCTTTCCTATGCAGATGCCGTTTCCATCCCTTGCCAATCTGAATACCGATATCGGTGAATATGCCCCCTTTAAGTTGTATTGGCAAATCGTCGGTGTATCCTATAAATATGAGATCTTTTTAGGCTTTTTGGAGATAGCGGCGGGAAGCCTGCTCTTCTTTCGACCCACGGTCGTCATAGGAGCCATTATCAATGCTGGAGTCCTCTTTAACATTGCCCACGCCAATATTGCCTACGATGGAGCAGTTCATGTATACAGCTCATATTTTGTATTGCTTTCCCTTTTTCTATTGCTGCAGTATCTGCCTGCAATCTGGAAGCTTTTTATCCGGCGCGAACCAGTAAGTACCTATTACTATGTGCCCAAGTTTGTCAGGAAGTGGAATAAGCCATTTTACTTTGGCCTAAAGGCGACCATTGTGATCCTGTTTATTTTCGTTTACGGCTTTTATCGCTATGAGCGATTCTATAATGAAGGGCGTCTAAAAGAACCTGTGCTTCCTGGGTTAGCAAAAGCTGCAGGACATTATGAGGTTTCGAGTTTTCTTTTGAATGGAAAGTCTCAGGCTTATTCACCTGCCGATTCAGTACGTTGGCATGAGGCCTTTTTCGAACGTTATTCGACCTTGGTCTACAAAGTCAATAAAGCCAATTCGATCGATCTTGGCAATGGTACCCCGGCTTTAAATGATGTGCTCAAAACTTACGAGTTTACAGGCCGGGCCGGAGGGAAGAACTACCTCTACTATGAAATAGACTCGACAGAACACGCATTGTATCTGATCGATAAAAATCAGAAATTCAGTAAGGAACAACGTAAGAAACTAGATGAAAAACTAGATGTGGGACTGAAAGCCCTGTATGGAAAAGCGCAGGGCGATAGCCTCCATGTGCTGAAATGGGCTTACGAACGACCGACAGCCGAACAGATCAAACTCAAGGGGCTGGATGCCAGTGGCAATAACCTCGAAATTACCCTCAATCGCGTTAAAGAATCCTATCTCACCGGTAAGGAATGGTATATGAAAAATACACTCTTTACTTACTAATTGTCTAAAAAAAGAATGTTATGAATAGAAGATCATTTATCCACCGTTCAGCTGTACTTTTTACCCTTGCTTCGGCAGGTCAGGGCGTATCCTGTTTTGGAAATACCACTAATTTACCGAATGGCTACAGCATCAGGCAGTTCGAAGATGAGGGCCTGGCACAGTTTTCCTATGCGATTTTGGCCGATAAGAAAATTGTACTTGTGGACCCTGCCCGCGATCCGAGGCCTTATTATGCTTATGCAAAGGAGCAGGGAGCGAAAATCATTGCGGTTGTGGAAACACATCCGCATGCTGATTTTGTGAGTTCCCATCTGGAGATTCATCAGGATCTGAAAGTTCCCGTTTATGTCAGCAAGCTTGTGCGTGCGACCTATCCCCACCATACTTTTGACGATGGCGATACCTTAAAGATTTCGGACCATATTGTGTTGCATGCCATCAATACAGCCGGTCATTCACCAGATAGCATATCTGTTTTGCTAAAAGAAAATGGTCGCGATGTGGCGATCTTTTCGGGGGATGCGGTATTGATTGGTGGGGTTGGAAGGCCCGATCTGCGCGAGTATTCGGGAGAACAGGCTACGCAGCGCGAAAAACTGGCGCGGCAGCTCTACCACACCGTCCATGATATCTATGCAACGTTAGGCGATCAGGTGCTTTTATATCCAGCTCATGGCGCTGGATCACTGTGCGGAAATGCAATAAAGGGTGCTAAGCAAAGTACCATTGGCGCTGAAAGAACCCATAATTTGGCCTTTCAGCAAAAATCGGAAGAAGCGTTTGTCCAGCAGATTCTTGCAGACCGTCCGCCTGTACCGATTTACTTCCCTTATAATGTAGCATTGAATCGTCGGGGAGCAAAGCCATTATTGGCTTCTTTGTCGGGTATTTCAGTGGTTTCGGCAGCGGCGGTGCCCCAGGCGCTGAGCACTGTCCTCGATACCCGCCCCGCTTCAGAATTTAAGGCGTCACATTTTCCGGAGGCCATTAATATTCCCGAACGTAGCAAGTCAGAATCTTGGGTAGGGACTTTTATTGAACCGAAAGACGGCTTTTATCTTGTTGTCGATACCAAAGAACACGGTCAGGTGCAGCTCGAAAAGCTGGCTAAAATTGGCTATGAACAGTTTGTTAAAGGTATCGTGTTGTATGGGGATTTCGCGGGACAGCCTTCGACAGCTTTTGATCAGGCTGCATTTGACAGGGCGCAAGAGCAATATTTTATAGTCGATGTACGTACGGCCGAGGAAGCTAAGACTGGACCAGTATTCAAAGGGGCACATAACATTCCGCTGGCTGAATTGAAGGCACATATTGCCGAACTACCCGTGGATAAACCTATCGTTGTGCACTGCGCTTCGGGTTATCGCTCGGCCATTGCAAGCAGCCTCATCAATGAATGGGTGCCAAAAGCGCAGGTCTGGGATATCGGTGAACATATTAAAAGCTATAAGCAATCGGTGAATTAACGAGAGGAATTACACTTAAATGCATACATGATATGAAAGATTTAAAATTGTTGGCTAGCATGTTATTAGCAGTGGCGGTGTTGCTCAATGTGACCAACTGCCAATCCAGGCAGGATACGAAGGAAGCCGTAAAAAATACTCAGGTTTCGTTTAAAAAGGCAGAAGGAGTTCGCTTTAAACAGGAACTTGAAAGCCTGAATAAAACGAACAAAGTGCCGGTACAAATTCCCGACAATCCGCGGATCGTCTATGCGACCGAACAGGATGTGCTGGAGCTTGAAAATGGTATTGTCCTTTTCGGCTGGCCCGGCTGTCCCTGGTTTCGGAATGCCATAACGCCGCTGCTGGAATTTGCCCAGGAGGAAAAAGCGGCTATTTATTACCTCAATATTCACGATATCCGGGATCTTAAGGAGAAAGATAAGGACGGTAAAGTGATCACGACCAAGGCCGGTAGCCCGGGTTATGAAGCTATTTTGGCAAAATTTCACGATATCCTAAATCCTTATACAGCTGTGGGAATTGATTCCATTAAACGGATTTCTTCGCCGACGGTATTATTTATTGAAAAAGGTAAAGGCGTACATAAGGTTGTTTCTACGGTCGTATCACAGACCGATCCGAAAATCAGGCTCGATAGTACACAGCGAAAGGAGCTAAAGCAACGGTATCGCGCATATTTTTTGGATGAACATATCATATAAATGATATTTCTTATAAAGTTGTTTGATAGGATTGTATATGAGTTCTAAAGATGGGGGCGGCCCGGAGAATAAATACTTCAATGCAGGTAAAAGTTTGTATCCAAGGGCATAAGTTGTAGTAAGGGAATCAGTAGCTGAAAAAGCCATAAGGATACATTGTGTAAACATTATCGTAAATTAAATGGATAACATATGAAAAAAATAATCAATCTTGGACTTTTAGCGTTTGTTTTAACGACATTTACAATCTCCTGCGGATCTGCAGGTAAAAAAAAGGATAATAGCAAATCGTTGTCCGATTCTACTTCGTCAAAGCGTTCAAAAAAGGAACAACCCAATACAGGCTGCGACTAGGAGTGATTAAAAACTAGCTTATGCGAAAATTTGATGCAATTATTATTGGTTCGGGACCAAATGGACTGGCAGCAGCGATTACCTTTCAGCAGCAGGGGTTGAGCACGCTGCTGATTGAAGGTGCCGATACAATCGGTGGGGGGATGCGAACCAAGGAACTTACAATTCCGGGCTTCAAACATGATGTCTGTTCGGCGATTCACCCTATGGCTATGGCATCGCCATTTTTCAGGAGTTTACCTTTAGAAGCATTTGGGCTATCTTTTGTTAAGCCTGAGTATGCAGCGGCACACCCATTGGACGAAGGGGAAACGGGAATTCTCTACCATAGTCTTGCCGAAACGGTAAAGGGTTTGGGAGTGGATGGCGAAAGTTATCGTAAGCTGGTTGAAAAGGTCGTGACACATTGGGAGGGCCTTGCGGCAGATATTATGGGACCATTATCCTTTCCGAAGCACCCTTTGTCTTTAGTCTCATTTGGGATGGATGCACTTCAGCCGGCAAGCTGGACGGCGAAGCGCTTCACTTCCGCGCAGGCACAGGCTTTATGGGCAGGCATGGCGGCACATGGAATTCAGCCCCTAAGCAATTGGACAACTTCGGCAATTGCCATAGTGTTAGCTGCTGTAGGTAATAAATATGGCTGGCAAATTCCAATAGGCGGTTCGCAGTCTATTGCTGATGCCTTATTAAGTTATTATCAATCGCTGGGCGGGGAGATCCAAAAGGGCTTTTGGGTAGAGGACATTCGCGATCTACCATCCCATAAAGTCCTAATCTGTGATATCACGCCTCCGCAGTTGTTGCAGCTCAAAGGTATAGGTCTTTCTAGCGGCTACCGCAGGCGCCTCGAAGGCTTTAGGCAGGGAATGGGGGTGTTTAAAGTTGATTGGGCATTGTCTGAAAAGACGCCTTTTAAAGATCCGCGTTGCCAACAGGCCGCTACCGTACATTTGGGAAATACCTATGCCGAAATTGCGGAAAGCGAGCGGTTGAGCCATCTTGGAAAGAAAGTGGATAAGCCTTTTGTGCTGTTTGCACAACAGAGTGCCTTTGATTCCAGTCGTGCTCCCGAAGGGAAGCATACGGGATGGGCATATTGCCATGTCCCCAATGGAAGTAAGATCGATTATACCGAAGCGATCGAAAATCAAATTGAGCGCTTTGCGCCAGGTTTTAAAGAAACCATTCTGGCCAAGCATACCTTTTCCCCTACGGAGCTCGAAGCATACAATCCAAATTATATCGGCGGTGATATCAATGGCGGTATTATGGATATTTCGCAGCTGTACAGTAGGCCCATTTTGGCCCTAAATCCGTATCGAACCTCTGTTGACACGATTTATCTCTGTTCATCATCGACACCTCCAGGGGGCGGGGTGCATGGCATGTGTGGGTATCATGCTGCACGGACAGCGCTCAAAGAACATTTCGGCTTGTCGGTATAAACATCTTTTAAATATTTTTTATAAAAAATAAAATTGTAGGGTCGTATTTAATTTCGGCAGCATTTTTGCTAAGTAGAGCTACGAAAACACCCCAAATAATATGTTACAAAAGGCCAAGATCATTTCTTGGCCTTTTGTCTTTCTAATTTGGACATATTTACCAAATGTTCTCCCATTTTCTGGTGTGTTTTTTTCAGTTATAGAAAAGCCCTGTCGGTCGGCGATATTTCATCCATTTTTCGATTTTAAAAAATAGGAGATAAGCGTAATTAAGTTCACTGAGATACAATTTTGAACAAACGTTTGCGTTTATGCGCCTATTGTATTTACTGATAATTCTACTTAACATCGTTATACGATTTGATGAAAAGAGGGGATTTTTACAGCATGTGGATTACTTTTAATACATGCTTGGCCATTGCCCTCCCTAAATATGATAGGTTATGAACCAAAATGATCAAGCAGATCTCGACTTAGTTGAAAGACTCAAATCTGGGGATACTTCAGCATTTAGGACCATATATGTAAAATATGTGGATAAGCTATTTTTATTCGGTATCAATATTATCAAAGACGAGGAAGATTGTACCGATACCATACAGGATGTCTTTGTATGGCTTTGGGAGAACCACGAAGAACTGACCATCTCACATTTAAAAAGCTACCTGTATGCTGCAGTTAAGTATAAGCTGACCCGAAAAATCCTGACAAGTCGCAGAAGAGAAGAAATACTCAATCACCGAGCAGCGATAATCGATGTGGTCGAAGACGAAAGTCTTGCCCTCAAGGAATTGCAGGCTGTGATCCATGACTTTATTCGCACTTTGCCACCAAAGGCACGAGAAGTATTCGTGTTAAGTCGCGAAGATTACCTACCCCATCATGATATCGCTGAACAGCTCGGTATTTCCGAAAATACGGTACGGAATCACCTTGCTGTATCGCTCAGAAAACTAAGGGTTTACCTTTCTAAGAATTTTTATTGCACTTTTTTTTTATTTTTTTTTCATTAAGACTAGTACATCCGCCGCCTTCATGTCCCTTAGTTATAAAATAAGGGGAAATTGGATTCATGAAAGATCTAACGAAGGAATTGCTGGAAATTTTGAAACGTATTGATGCGGGGGTAGCATCGGAGGATGACCTGCGTCAATATCATCAATGGTGTGAGATGCAGCAGAACCATAATCGAAGTGATTCTCCAGCTGTATTGGATCCTATTCAGAAGGATCGCCTTTTGGAGGTGATTGCAGGAAAAACTTTTAAGAAGAAAAGATCAATTACCAGTATCCGTGCTGTGGCTACGCTCGCAGCTTCCTTACTCTGCGTTATTGCAGCCGGTTTGTGGTTATATCTACGAAATAGCACGCTAAGTGATCATAACCTAGCAATAACCCATATGAAAATGCCGTCTGTTCAAAAAGGAACGATCCTGGTCATGGATAATGGGGATCAAATTGATCTCGAAAAACAGGGACAAGGATTGATCGCCGGGGCCACAGATTCTGAGATTTCTAAAAGTAACGACAGTTCCCTTCTCTATAGTAATAGGCTAAATACGGCTTCTAATATCCCTGTTTTCAATACGTTGATGACAGCAAGAGGACATCAGTATCAACTCACCTTGGCCGATGGCACCAAAGTCTGGTTGAATGCTTCATCCTCACTACGTTTTCCTGTTAATTTCGCGGGGCAAAAGCAGCGCAAGGTGATTCTCGAAGGCGAGGCCTATTTTGAAGTAGTCAAAAATCCGGAAGTTCCCTTCGTTGTTGTGACTGATAAACAGGAAATCAAGGTATTGGGCACCCATTTTAATGTCAAAAGCGATCAAAATGCCAGCAGCAGCGTTACGACATTATTAGAAGGGTCGGTCATGGTTAATAATAGTGTGAAATTAGTGCCTGGGGAGCAGCTTGTTGCTTCCCGTAGTGGGCTCAGCAAGCGGCGAGTTAATGTGGAGGATGTGATTGCCTGGAAAAACGGTTTTTTCAATTTTGAAGGTAAACAAATTCCAGAAATTATGGATGAACTTGCCCGCTGGTATGATTTTGAAGTCCGTTATATCGGCACGGTACCGAAGGATAAAGTTGATGCGACCATATCACGCAAAAAACGTGTAGACGAGGTTCTTGATCTTCTTGAAATGACAGGTTTAGCGAAATTTTCCAAAAGTGGAAACACGATTGTAGTGACACAAACAAAATAATAAATAACACATTCCTAAAAAATGCAAATTATGATACAGCATCGGGCCTTTGGCAATACTTCCTAAAAATCTACAAAAATAGGGGAAAAGAGCGTGAAAGTGTTGCAACCACCTCCACGCTTAGAATTATTGGAAATAGGTTCTGATAATCAATGATTATAGGAACCATAAACATGCTTAAATTTATGAATTTTAATCAACAAGCACAAAACCTGTGCCGCTGGACTATGCCTTCTAGTGTCAAAAAAGTAGTTCCAGCCTTTCTGCTGCTCTTTAGCAGTCAGTTACATGTGACGGCTAATGCGCAACGCATATCACTAAATTTGAATAAAGTTACTTTCCGGGAAGCGGTGGAGTCGATCAAGAAACAGAGTGGCTACGAGCTGGTGCTTGTACAGACACATCTTGGGGATACACATCCTGTGTCGCTAAACCTACAGAATAAAGGCCTGCGTGAAAGTCTGGAAGCCCTGACCAGGGATCAGCCCGTAGGTTATGAGATCAAAGGCAATACCATTGTGCTGCACCGTAAGAAACAACCTGCGGTAAACGCTGAACAGAATCAACAGCAAGAAACGATCAAGGGCAAAGTGCTGGATGCGAGTGGATCCCCGTTGAGTGGCGTGACGATCAAAGTGAAAGGTTCGGCCAAAGTAACACAAACAGACAACGCGGGCAATTTTAGCATCGAAGCAAAGGATGGAGCTATCTTGGTTATTAGCTCTGTCGGCTTCTCTACATTGGAGGTTGTCGCAACAAGTCAATCTCCTTTGACCGTCAATCTGAAAAAGGAGGATAATGCTTTGAATGAGGTTGTTGTTGTGGGGTATGGTACGCAAAAACGGAAGAGTTTGACGGGGGCGGTGGCATCGGTCAAAATGAGCGATGTGAACAATGCAACGAATACCAACTTTGCGCAGGGGCTTGCCGGAAGGGCTGCCGGTGTCAATGTCGTGCAAACATCGGGGCAACCTGGAGCGGGTGTGTCGGTGCAGATCCGGAGTAACGCATCGTTTGCTTCGATGGGGCCATTATATATCGTGGATGGTGTTATCATCAATGACGATGCGGGCGAACCAACAACAAATACAAGATATGGTTCGGGGGGTGTGAACCGTTCACCATTAAATTTTATCAATCCTAATGATATTGAGAACATTGACATTTTGAAAGATGCGAGTGCGACCGCAATCTATGGTGCCCGGGCTGCCGGTGGTGTGGTGCTGATCACGACAAAAAAAGGGAAGCAGGGGCTGCCGACAATTCAATATGACTTTAGTCATGCTGTTCAAAAGTCGTTAAAATACTACGATATCCTTGGGACCAAGGACTATATGACGGAACGTAACCGCATTCTTCGCGAAAAATGGATGCTGGATAATAAGATAGGTCCCTATGGCAATGTCGATCCAAATTCGGTCGGTGCTTTTGTGCCTAAATACACGCAGGATCAGATCGATAAACAGACTGTGTATCCAAGTGCGATTGACGCGATCATGCGTACGGGAAACACACAGCAGCACAACCTGTCCATGTCTGGCTCCAGCAATAAGACTAATTATTATGTGTCTGGAAACTATATGAACCAGGAAGGTGTGCTCCGCAATTCCGATTATTCGCGGTATTCGGGTAAATTCAATCTGGATCAGGGAATCGGTGAAAATATTAAGGTAGGAGTGAATGTGATCGCTACGGGCTCCAAAGCCAACAATGGTAGTATGGGGGATGGCGTATACGAGAATTCCGGTATGATTGGGGCGGCTTTTTACTATCCACCTACGATGCCGTTTCAAGACGAACAGGGGAATTATCCAATCAATCCCGATTACCAAAATACGCCCAATCCGATGTCGTTTCTAACGATTACGGACCTGACAAAGTCTAACCGCTGGTTAACTTCGGCTTTTGCGGAATGGAAGATTTTTGAAGGACTGACTGCAAAAGCTAGTTTTAGCTACGATCAGAGTACTGCCAAACGGAGCTTGTATTATCCGCGGACCTTTTTATATGGAGCGCGGGCTGAAGGTATGGCTGGCGTATTCGAAACAAATGCCTCTTCACAATTACGGGAATATACGTTGAATTACGCAAAGGATATTGGTAAGGGGCACCTGACGGCATTGCTCGGACATTCGTACCAGATTTCGGAACGCGATGGACTCAATACAGGAAATGATCATTTTCCAACCGATAACTTCCTTTATTACAATCTCGGACTTGGTACTGCCCAAAGACCTTATTTAGGTAGTTTTAAAGATGCAAATAGAATTTGGAAATCCTATTTCGCTCGTGTTGTCTATGAGTATGATGGCAAATATATTTTGTCGGGTACAGTGCGTAAAGACGGCGCATCCCATTTTGCGGCCAACAAAAAATGGGGAACATTTCCAGGGATATCTGCCGCATGGGTAGTGTCCGAAGAGGAATTTATCAAGGCAATTCCAGCCATAAGCTTCCTGAAATTGCGTGCAGGTTATGGGGCTGTTGGTAATTCGGCAATCGGAGGTAGTGCATTTGAATACTATGACAACAATTCGCCTTATGTGATCGGTGGTGTCAACCTACCCGGTGTTAAGTTATCGCAGATCAGTAACCCCAACCTGACTTGGGAAACACAGACAGAATTTAACCTTGGTTTGGACTTCGGTTTTGTAAAGGGGCGTATTAGCGGTAGTTTTGATTATTTCAACCGTCAGTTTACCGATCTCCTGAGCACCATTAATCTGAACTCAGACTATGTGGTGCGTGAGGCAAGCATAAACGCAGGAAAGACACGTAGCCAGGGCTGGGAGGTAAATCTACAGACCAAAAACTTTGTACAGCAGGATGGCTTCAACTGGAATACGACAATAAATTTTTCCCATTATAAAAACTATTGGGTAAGTCGGGCGCCTGAAGCACTCAAGTCCCTGCCGCGTTATGAAGCCGAAAAAGGAAACTTTAACGCAGGCTATGGTTATTTGTCGGATGGGATCTACAATCCGGCAACGATGTCTGCACCGAGCTGGATGCCTGGAATTTTGCCCGGTGAAATTATCATAAAAGATGTCAATGGTTATGATGACAACGGAAACCTAACTGGAAAACCTGACGGCAAATTGTCTACCGCTGATATGGTGCAGTTACACACGAATAATGATCCGACAGGTAATGGTCGTCCCGTGCCGAACTATAGTTTCGGGATGAACAATCAGTTTAGCTATAAAAACTTTGATCTTTCGGTATATGTTTATGGCTTAATTCAGAAAAAAATCAATCGTGATTATTCCAACAATTCCGATGTGTATGCGAAACTAGGTGCCTATGGCTGGAATGTTCTTTCCGTAGCGAAAGATCGTTGGGCGTATGACCATACCGATGGTACCATGCCGACAGGTTTGAACGGCAATTACAGCAGCTATGCCAGCAGTTCTGATTTTTGGGTAGAAAATGGAAACTTTCTCCGTGTGCGAGATATCACATTAGGCTATCGACTTCCGCTATCACTTATTCAAAAGCAAAAAACTGTTAAAAACATGCGGGTGTACCTAAATGTCCAAAATCCGTTTATCATTACAAACTACAGGGGAGTAGATCCGGAATTACAAAATCTATATGCATATCCAATGACAAGATCCTTTACCGTGGGCGCAAGTGTTGGATTTTAAAAAGACAAATATCATGATTACAAGAAGAAAATATATAAAACTGGTAGCTGCACTTATGGTGGCCGGGGCACTAACATCCTGCGAAAAAGCATTGGAAGAAGTCACTTACGATAAATTCAGTGAGACATCATTTTACAAAACAAAAGAAGATGCCAAATTAGCTGTTACGGCGGTATATTCTACGTTGAATCCTGATGATGGGTATAGCATCTGGGGCTGCGGTCTCGGTGGTATTGTACCGCAGTCGAGCGCGACGACAGATGAGCTCATCTGTTCATGGGGCTGGCCAGGCTGGCCGATGTTCAACAATCTGAATCTTTCTGAAACTTTTCCGGGCGATGCACTCTTCGTTTTCTATAACAATCTTATGCCAGCAGTGACCAATGCAACGATTGTAATGGATAGGCTTTCGGGCATGACCATCGATGACAAAGTGAAGCAGACTTACATTGGTGAGGTAAAAGCGCTGCGGGCACATTATTCTTGGATTCTGTATAGCTACTATGGACCAGTGCCTTTAAGATTGGATGCTGTAGCAGCTGCGGATCCCAATTCGCCACCGATTGCCAGGCCTACAAAAGCCGAAATGGTTGCCCAAATCGAAAAGGACTATAAAGAAGCTCTAGAAGTACTGCCTTTGGCGAGTGCATTGCCATCCTCAGAATATGGACGTTTTACGAAAGATGCCTGTATGATGGGACTTATAAAGCTGTATATGCAGGAAAAACGCTGGGATGATGTGATCAAGTATGGGCGGGAACTGCAAAAATTAGGACATTCGCTCAAAGCTAATTATGCCGATATCTTTACAATCGAGAATAATGGTGACAACAAGGAAGTTATTTTTGCGATACCGACCCGTATAGATGCCAAGAGCGCCAACTTATGGTTAGCGCATGCTCTTCCTGGAAATTATGCCGACCCGACCGGCGTGGCATTGACCCAATGGGGCGGATATAAAATGCCGTGGAAGACCTACGATAAGTTTGAAAGCAATGACAAGCGTAAGCAGCGCCTACTGACCAAATGGACAACAACGGATGGTACAACCTATGATGCACGTGCTAACGGCGTAATTGGTGCGATACCAATGAAATATGGTGTTGATCCGAGTGCGACAGGTGAGAAGCATGGGGTAAATATCGTGGTATGGCGGTATTCGGATGTGTTGCTGTCAATGGCCGAAGCGATCAATGAATTGTCAGGTCCAACCCAAGAAGCCTATGATCTGGTGAAGACAGTACGTGAACGTGCTGGTTTGGCGGCATGGAGCCAAAATCTGACGAAAGATCAGTTCCGTAAAAAAATGATGGATGAGCGTCTTTATGAATTCTGGTGCGAAGGTGGGATCCGACGGGAGGACCTGATCCGCTGGGGGACCTATATTGACCGTGCGAAAGCGGATGGTTCTCAGTTTGCCAAACCCGAATTTGTGCTTTGGCCGATTCCGCGTAAGGCGATTAATGAAACGAATGGGGTAATTAAACAAAATCCGGGTTATAATTAATCCGGGTTGTAATAATCTAGGTGTAATTAATCCCGGTTATAGTGAATAGAAACAGACCATCAAGGTCTTTCTTCAAGGCGCCAATGTTCAGCTGCTGAGCTTGGCGCTTTTTTTTTAAAACAACTTACTATGCATAAACTATTTTTCATTTTTAGTTTTTTTTTAATTGTTATTTCCGACTCGCTGCTAACGTCAAATGCACAGGCACAAATTGTGGACTACAAGAAAGAAGGGATCGTCAGAATATTGCCAAAAGAAATCGACAGTGTATTGGACAATCCGGGGATAGGCTTTATGACTTTTCAGCGATTTAATGGAGATAGCTTAAACCGCGGCCTGACCTGGACGGAGGGCAAGCCAATAGCATATCAAGGTGAGGTTCGGAACCTGAAAAATAAGGATTATCCAAATACCACAATCGCATACTTCCGTTTGTATTGGCGCTTTTTAGAGCCCAAGCAGGGAAAATTCAACTGGGCATTGATCGATGAAGCTTTAAAAACCGCACATCAACGAGGGCAGACCTTACTTTTACGGATCGCACCCTATGGGGAGGGCGAGGATGAAGGCAATGATGTACCGGACTGGTATCGCACAATGGTCGGTAAGAAAAATGAGTGGTTTGTGGATTCTGCGGGCTGGCGGGTTGACTCCGAAGATGCCCGCTACGCAAAATACTTTGGAAATATGATTACGAAACTCGCGCAACGCTATGATGGGCATCCTGATCTGGAAGCGGTCGATCTATCTATTGTGGGTTTTTGGGGCGAGGGCCAGGGTACGATAGAGCTATCTAAGGCTACGCGTGAAAGCCTGATCGATGCGTACACCGATAATTTTAAGGAAACCCCCTTAATCACCTTATTGACCGATCGTAAAACCCAACAATATACTCTTTCAAAAAGACCTGTGGGCTGGCGTATCGATTGTTTGGGTGATTTGGGCGGTTTTGACGACAACTGGTCCCATATGTACGACTATTATCCACAGGGAATTGTTGGTTTCGGTATGCAGGATGCTTGGAGAAAGGCCCCAATAAGTCTGGAGGTCTGTTGGGTTATGCAGAAGTGGAAAGATGAGGGCTGGGATATCGATTATATCATCGATCAGTCGCTGAAATGGCATATTTCAAGTTTCAATGCGAAGTCTTCGGCTATCCCAAGCGAATGGTGGCCCCATGTAAATCGATGGCTCAATAAAATGGGCTACCGCTTTGTGCTTAAAAGGATGACTTATCCAAAGGAGGTGGTCCGCGGACAAAAAATGGATTTTAGCTCATGGTGGGAAAACAAAGGAGTAGCGCCGCTGTATAAAAAGCAATTTTCATTGGCTATACGGCTTAAGAATGAGCAAGGGGAGATTAGTCGGCTTACTGATGCAGACTTGACAACATGGTTGCCTGGAGACATTCTGTATGACAAGGATATTTTTATTCCTTATGAATTAAAAACTGGAAGATATAACGTGGAGGTGGGGATAGTCGACCATAATACAGGTGAGGCAAAAGTTCGTCTTGCTATCGCTGGGCGAACTGCCGACGGATGGTATCCGATGGGTAAAGTTGATGTGTTGTAAAGAGAATCATGTGTAACTATCTGTTTATATTTATATTGTTAAATGTCTTATCTGCATAGTTTTATGTTTTTACTTTATTGGGTGTTGTGCCAGTTTGTCAGCCGTATACGTAGGTGCTCAATAGGCTTAACAGGAGTGTCTTGATTCCGAAAGCAGTGTTTGTAAATAGGGCTATCGTACACTTTGCTACAGTATAATGCGGTCAATTTGTGTATTATCTTGACGAATGAGATAAAGGGCCGGCCCACTTCGTTGCATTTGTCTGCTGAGCGCCTCGATTTAGCTTCTGCGAGGATGGATTAGGATATTGTTTTTGACGTGGCAATGTCGATGGTGCGCTATTATTTTTTAAGGATGTCGGTATGGCTCGATTTGGAAATTATGAGCCGTACAACAAATAGATTAGTGCGGTTTTATTTCTGTAAAATTTTCTAATTGTTTATATACAGAGTTTTGTGTGTTTTATATCAATTAAAAGTGCAGATTGCATTTTGCCTCATAAAGGTAGTTAAGGTCGCTTTTGAAAATCGATATGTGGGATGAAAGGATCAAATGATTGTGGAAAAAAATCCATAAATTAGGGGAACTAAACAAGCTGTTTTATGAATGTAAAATTTATCCTAAGAGCTTTCTTATTATTTACGCTTTGCCTGATCCATGTAATCGGTCATACCCAGGAAAGCAACAACAATAAGAAATTGTGGGCAAAATCAATTTTGAATCAAAAGGCACCGAAACTGGAGGTGGAGCAATGGCTGACTGATATGCCTGAAACAAAGGATAAGTTTATCCTCATTGATTTTTGGGCTACCTGGTGTGGACCTTGCCGGAAAGTAATTCCCGAACTCAACGAGTGGCATAAGAAGTATGGTGATAAACTCGTGATCATTGGCCTTTCGGATGAGAAAGCAGAAGTCATTAAAAAGGCAAAGGAAATTAAGATAGACTATTTCTCAGCGATCGATACGAAAGGGAAGTTGAAGAAACAGCTCGAAGTACAGGGAATTCCACATTGTATTTTAGTGGATCCGGATGGCATTGTACGTTGGGAAGGTTTTCCTACGTTAGAGGGGCATGAGCTTACCGATGATGTTGTTGTTGATATCATCAAAAAGTATTCGAGGAAGCGTGGGAGATTCAAAGATAACAGTCAATATTTTCTGCGACAGGAAGAAGTGATGTTGGCTGGATTGTAAAAATTCTTCCATATGCCAGACCGATCAATCGTCCGATTTTTTGCCGTACTTGGGTATGGCATGGATAAAAAAAGTGTAACGGTTGCCCGTTACACTTCGCAAGAAGATAAATAAATTATCTTCTTGTGTGTTTACTTAATTATGCGATACGTACGTTAACTGCATTAACGCCTTTTTTACCGTTTTCTACATCAAATGTTACACTGTCATTTTCGCGTACTTCGTTGATTAAACCAGATACGTGTACGAAAATGTCGTCTCCACCACCAGCAGGCGTAATAAAACCAAAACCTTTTGTTTGGTTGAAGAATTTAATAGTTCCTTCTTGCATTGTTTTATAAATTATATTAAAGTAATCTGTACTGCACTATTGTGATAAATGAATATGAACAATAGTTAATCGATTTTTTGCAAGAAATAGGATCTGATTTTAATGATCTTGGATTGACTCAAGTCCAAAAAGGTCTTTACCTCCGTTTTGCTAACAAAAAAGCTTCTGAAAATGCGAAAACTGAGTGTTAAGTATAACTTGACGATTTCAGATAAGCAAAGGCGGAGCCGATTATAATACAAATTTAAGTATAAAATATTGATATATACAGTGTTTTGTTTTTTTTTATGAAATAAATCCTATGCAGGCTCTGTGTTAGCCTAATAGCTACACGATATAGTCGCACAATTAGATTAAACCCGATAAGTAAAAGCATTGATATTCATACCTGCGCCAACAGATGCAAATAGGATGATATCGCCTTCTTGCAGGGATTGATTGTCTAACTGATCACGGGCAATGAGATCATAGAGCGTAGGAATGGTTGCCACACTGCTGTTTCCTAATGTATGGATGGTCATTGGCATAATATCGGGCGGGGGTACTGTATCGTATAGTGCATAGAATCTCATCAGAATGGCTTCGTCCATCTTCTCGTTTGCCTGGTGGATCAGTATTTTTTTGATTGCCCTGATATCGATATCCGCTTTTTGGAGGCAAGCCTGCATGGCTAAAGGAACTTTGCTGAGTGCAAACTCATAGATTTTACGTCCTTTCATTTTAATATACCGTATATCGGGGTTCTGCTCTTGTTGATAAGAGCTCCCGAAATTGAGATAGTTCGCTTCTTCAAGCGCATAAGTAGCACTTTCATGTGATAGGAGCCCTTGCTCTGTCGTAGTGGCTTCGATGATTACGGCGCCAGCGCCATCCGCATAGATCATCGAATCTCTGTCAAAAGGATCGACAACACGCGACAAGGTTTCTGCGCCAATGACCATACAGCGTTTTGCCATCCCTGATTTTATGAAAGCGTTGGCATGCAATACGCCTTCGTTCCAACCGGGACAACCAAATAACAGATCATAAGCCACACATTTTGGATTGCTGATCCCGAGCTTTTTCTTCACTCTGCTTGCTAAACTTGGGACCGTATCCGACTGAATTTTACCATGTGGAATATCGCCATAATTGTGGGCTACAATTATATAATCCAATGTTTCGGCATCAATGCCTGCATCGTCAATCGCAAGTTGGCCAGCCTTAAAAGCCAGATCTGAGGCCACCTGGTTAGGGTTGGCGTAACGACGTTCCTCAATGCCGGTAATTGCCTTAAATTTTTCAATGACCGAAGCCGGCTGATTGAAAGGCAGTCCATTTTCATCTAAAAAAAGATGGTCCTTAAAGTATGCGTTCTTTATGCGATTCGAAGGGATGAAACTGCCCGAACCAATGATCCTAATGTTCATAATTGTTGCTCTGTACCCAAATGAAAGGGCGTAAATGTGTTAAATATATCGACGATCATCCCCTTATGCTATGCTGATTCCTTGTGGTCGTATACATTCACATTTTTAGTGGCTTGTTTCCTTCTTGCCTTCAATTTACTAAATATTATCGGGATGGTGCTAATTTTCTTTCTCGCACCAGTCTAACAATGGCTTGTATAGGCTCTGGATATCTTTGTTTTTACTTTCCTTATAAAGACGGAACAATTCAGCATTAAATTCATCTGCTTTGGGAAATCCCTTTTTGTTGACCATCATATCGTTGACGTTTTCAACAATTTGGCCAAAAAGATCATGATCATCTCCAAACTTGTCGTAACAATATAAGATGAAAAGTCCCCAGGTTAAATACTCATCAAATACTTTTACCGGACTCGGATAATGAACTGTACTTTTGTTTTCTGCATCTATCCAGATTTCGCGGTTATTGAATATGGTATCAATCTGTTTTTTGTTTTTTTCGCTCAATGGACCTACGTAGTTGTGGTCTATCTCCGTGAAAATAATGCGTGTATTGAGTGCTTTTTTAAATTTTGGGCTCCAGGATTCGTCTTCGCGGAGGGTGGGTAAAAAAAGCAAAATTTCTTTGAAACCTTTGTACTTGAAGGTGTGGGTCGCATTCATCCCGGCAATCAGCGGGGAAGTCAATACACGATAGCTATTGATTGTATAATCGAATTTCTTTTCTAACCATTCTTTTTGCTCGGCAATCGAAGCATACTCCTCATATGCTGTACGAAGGCTGTCGTAGTAGGCTTGATGCTGTTTGTAGAATGCGCGGTATCCTGTCTGTCTGGCAAATTCTTCCAGCTCTTTTTTATAGCCGGGAATGGGATTAGATTTGATCTGATGTTTTCCGACCCCTTTTGCTGGAAAAATATAGATGTTTGTCGGCATTAGTTCATCCTTCTTGAATCTAAAGCCATAGACATTGGCCGCCAGGAGGAAATAGTTGGTAAGATTCTCCCGTAGTTGCTGGTCAAATTTCTTTACGATAGGCAGATTGGAAAATGGGGTAAAATGCGATTTGACCTCTTCAAAATACGCCGTATTTTGTTTGGTCATGTTCGGATTTTCTTTCCCAAAATCCGTTATTGCAAAGATAATATAGATGAGTTCCTGTGCCTCATTGATTTCAATAGTTGTCTTGCCGTCATTTTGGGCAATATAGGCTTTGCTGAAATCGACATCCTTCTCTTGGCAAAGGGCTATATTTAGGGTTAAGACAAAACTGGTTAAAATTAAAAAGATGTTTCTTTTCATAGTATTGTTGATTTCATGCGATTATTGATGGATACCGTAAATACGACATTCTTACTTCAGTTGATTACGTTGTTGTTTCGGATTGGGTAATTTCATTATTCGATGAAATATTCCAGAATGCAATTATAGGGAGATTTCTGCTTGTTTTATAATAAAATTTGCGCAAACAGGAATGATTTTTTAAGGTGAAGCGGTTGTGTATTCGATTCGTTCAATTTGATATTGAGCTTAACTTAATACTGAGGAAATCTTTCGCTTTTATGTTTAATAGCGCACTATATAGGCTGGTTTGAGCGAAAAATTTCGTCTCATCTTTCCGGTGTCAGCAACAGTCCTAAGGGTAGACACGCACTGGCACAGAATTCTGTGCTATTAAAATTTGTCGAGTGAGACGCAGAACTTTTATGAAAAATTCCCCGGGAAAGGCAATTGCAGCCGGTCTGGGGAGGAATTTCTATCAGTGAAGAAGTGTTACGTCAGGTTATCAATCATAAAAGAAGGGTACCTGATTCGTACCTTATTCGCCCCTTGTTCGGAAGCAAGCAGATATTTAACAAATTTTGACCAGCTTTCGACCAGACCCTAAACAGGAATTTTCTGGTGAAAAGCTGGTCAATAATTGTTGCAAGTCTGTTCATCTCCGAAGGTGGTACGAACACAATACGAACGCAAGCCGAAGACATTAGCCCACGACATAAAAAAACAACGGGTTAGCCTGCAGCAAAAAGTGTATTGGATTGGAAAAGCTCCAATGGAATTGAAGCCTTCATCTGGCGCCCTTTTTGAGCGTTAGATGAAGGCTTCATGTTTTAGTTAAATAGATATGCTGCAGGACTTCGCTGCGAAAAAGAATACAGCGAGCCATATGAGTCCTTTGGCCAGAAAGAAGAGAAATGCTCCAATTCCGGCACGCTTAAGCCATTTAGATTTGTTGTCTTTTTGCTCCATTTATGGGATTAAACACGAACACTCCAATTTTAGTTCGCACTGGCAATAGGAGTGAATACTTCGCCAAAGTTATAAAAAGTTTGGTTTGCAATCTCTACTGCGCGATCATAAGTGGCAGGATCTTCTGAATATTTGTTTAATACCGCTGTAAATCCAGCCCACATCTCACGGCTATTTTCGCCATAACCTTCGAAGAAAGAAGTTCCTTTGGTAACGCCATATTTGTTGAGCATCTGCACGATATACGGGCCACCCATGATTGAACCTTCCAAAACATATAATGATGCAAGTGCTTCCTGTATATTTGCTACAGCTGGAGCATTTGCTTCCGGCAGGTTATCTACGTTTCCACCCAAAGCTTCGATATCGCTTTTGATGTAAGATGAGTTGCGGCGTTCGGCCAAATCGGGCAATACTTCTGCGGTTACAAAAGGAGCGATGCTATCTTCTACGGCGCGGAAATAAGCATAAAAGCCTTTCAATACTTCTGCGTAATCTGCTTCTGAACGAATATTTTTCAATTGGCGCACGATCGTTCCTTCTACGTTTTGGTGAGCTGCGTGCGTTTGCTCTTTGATATGTTGACTTAACATGTTATTATTTTTATTTATAACGATTCTATACAAAGATTCGTATTTATTTCCACAAATTTATGCTGTTTTCTGCTTTATCATCTATGAAAAATGGTTTTAATTTAAACATAAGTATGACTAAATCCGGCTGCAATAAGTTTTTTACTTTAACCTAAAGTTTGTTTTAAGTAGCAAATTTTCGTCTGCTGGCATCCAAAAATTAGTAGCCGACGAAATTGCTGTGCGGTTTTCGTCTTTTACAATGTCCTTTAGCGCTGCTGCAAGCCAGGCTTCCTTTGGATCCCCGGGATGGCGGGAGGTTTCTACCGGAGCTAAGACCAGGTCGACGGGTATGCCATCAAAATAATCACACCAGCCATTGGCATTCCGGATGAGAAATGAAGCTAGGTATACATCGAAATCTCCTATGTGGACTGAAAAAAAACCTACGGGTTTGCCAAATGTCTGCTGACCGATGAGGCGTATGGGAATATAAGGTTTGAAACTGCTGATCAGGAGTTCACTTGCCGAAGCCGTGCGTTCTGATACAATGCATGACAGCTGCTGTAATGAATTGAATTGTCCCTTTTTGATAAAGTAATGTGTATTGGCTTTTTCACTATAATCCACATCGGCGAGGGTGGCAGGGCGTCCTTTGTATTGGACCACTTTGCCATTTGCATCCAGATAGGGTTGCTTAAGGAGTAGTTTTGCTTTGCCTTGCTGTACATTCGGATGAAATTGCTCGCTGAACATAACTTTTTTATCCAGTTTGGCTGGACTAATGAGGTTGGCTAAATATTCTGCGGTCTCCACATAACCACCACCGTTATGACGTAGATCGAGGATGAGATGAGTAACTTGCTTTTGCGCCAGTTCGGCTGCAAGCTGATCCAGTTCGGCCTTCACTGTCTGGAGCTGGGGGAAAGAGGGAATGTAAACATAAGCAATCCGTTTGTTTCCCGCAGACCAGTAGGACAGGTGTGTAGCATACCTGTAGGGTGTTTCTATACTGGCCATGTGACCACTACTTTTCTTGTCGTTACGACGACGCTCCAAATATGAATATTTGGGTTTATTGGGGATGGTCGACAATTCGTAAGGTCTATCTTTCTTGTGCAAAGCGTATTGGCTGAGGGCAAAAAGTGCTCGCTCATAAGCCGTTTGTTCGGGGTCTATCTGTGCATATTTCGTCCGCGGATCAAACGTGTTATATGAAGGGAGAGATTCCTGCCAGCGGTATAGCTGTTTGGCATACAGGTAGATTGAGTCGAGAGTCAATTCTTTTTTTGTTCCTGTTCTTGGACTAATAAATTCATCGGGCAGAGTTGTTGTTTTACTGCCGTTCTGACAAGCTGTTATAGCAGTTATTGTAACTAATAGACCAACTATTTGGCGGATTCGACTCATTATATAATGCGCATTTTGTTCCTTATTCTTGTAGTTGACTCGCTACAAAATGGATAATTATCTGAAATTTAATACTTTTTTACTTTTTTATTTAATATAAAAGCCTAATTTTGTGCCAATTTATTTAATTTTTGATGCCTCCGCTACTGTGGAGTATTCAAAATGTCCCAAAGGTATCCCCTTTGGGATTTTTTATTTTAGGGCAATACAGGTCGCTCTGTTTTGCTTGGCACACTGGATAAACTTTCCAAAAAAGCCAAGATATTTTCCTGTTCTTTACTGCTCAATCGGACATTTTGGATATGCGGCGATAAGGTGCCATTGATCTGTTGTCCCGCCTTTTGGGGCATGCCCTGACTCAGCAGGTTGATCAGTTCAGCTAAGCTCGAAATACTACCATTGTGCAGGTAGGGTGCAGTATGGATCACATTGCGCAGACCCGGTGTGCGAAACTTACCTTTGTCTGTTTCCAGTCCTGTTGCCTCAAAGCGACCATTGTCCAAGGCACCTTTGCTGGTAACAGCATAGCCCAGGTTATGAAAATCGAGATCGGTAAAGAAGGCACCATTATGGCAGTTGATGCATTTCCCTTTGGTCCGAAACAGATGGAGGCCTTCAAGCTGTCCATCGTTTAATGCCTGGTAATCTCCTTTGATAAAACGGTCAAAGGCGGTTTCACCACTACTAATTGATCTTGAATACGCTGCTATGGCATCCAGCAATCCTTCGACGCTCATCGTCTGGCTCGAGTAAGCCGCCTCATATAAACTGAGGTAGCCTGGTATAGCTTGCAGCTTAGCGGGTAAAGCAGCTGTATTGCCGCCCATTTCGATGGGGGAGTTGATGGCTTCGGCAATCTGCTCTCGATAAGTCATTGCGCGGCCATCGTGGAAGAGTTTGCCTTCCAGGTACCAGACATTTTCCATGGAAGGTGTATTGCGGTGATGCAGTGCGATCCCATCTGCCGTTGTTTTTTGGTCGATCCAGTAGGTGTCCGGATTATGACATGAAGCGCAAGTCTTCATGCCATTACCGGTGCGGGGGTCGAAAAATAAGGCTTTGCCAAGTGCTATTAGCTCGGCCTTATCTTTCGATGGGTTTTCGGGTAAAGCGGCCAGTTCACGTACCTTGATATCGTTGTACCAAGCGGCAACTGGCCATTTTTCTGCCGATTTACTATATTGTTGGCGTAAGGTTTCTTCAGGCAAAGTAGGAGCTGTAGGCTCTTCTGGGACAGAAGCGCTCTTGCTGCAACTGCATACTGCTAGTGCCGCGAAACATGCTGTGATTAAAGGTTTTGTACGATAGCGAAAATATGCGGTCAAAAATATCTTAGGCAAGGTGTTAATTAATTTAAAGAGATGTTAAAATCACCTTCTGATAATAAGTTCCCGTTTTTATCCATCATCTTCAAGGATTTAATTGCGTTTCCCTGTACAGATACGGGAATGGATAGCTTTATCGTCATCGTTGCAACATCAAAGATTACATTGTTGATAGTATATTCGTTATTGAGGTTATCAATCGCTATAAAATGGTCAAAATCTGCCTTGAAATAAAGTTCATAAGTCTCTTTACTGTTTATGTTCAGCACCAGGTCGCCGCCCTTTTTGCCAGTATAATCCTGCCATTTTATGACATTGTATAATGTTGGTAAGAATACCTCAAAAGCATCGGTGAGTTTCGTGTAACGTCCGGAGATCAGTTTGATGTGGTATTTGCCTGGTTTGAGATCTTCTGGAGTATTAAATTGTGCAATGAAAGATGTTGGAGGTTGAGAAAAAGAAAGTAAGGTCTCTTTTCCATCCTTATCGACCAGATAGCCCTTGGTTTGCGCCTCGTCTGGCAAAATATTTTCTCCTCGTACTACCAAATCCTCATTTTTTGGGTAACTAAGGTAATATTTGCCTTCGAGCAGATTCATTTCTGCCTGTACCAGCGGCTGGTTGTACTGGAATACCAATGTATAATTTTTGCTGGAACCATCTTGTGCCCGCACAGTATAGGTAATTGGTTTGTCGAATTGTAACTGTATTGCTGTCCCAGATGCAGGAGTAATTGTCGCTAATTCCGAAATTTTAATCGTAGGTGTAATGCTTTCGGGCTGCTCCACCAATGGAGGCCAATATAAGATAATCTGGTCATTCACAATGCTGGCTGACAAGGTTTTGCCATCAGCATCCTGAATGCTAAAGGATTCGATGTCGTTGTAGGGTAGGCTGGGGTATTCGGTTTTACAGGACCAGCATGTTAGTGCTAGCATAGAAATCGCTAGAAATTGAATGATATGTATTTGTTTTTTCAAAAATGAGTGTTGCATAATTTTTTTTGGTTAAAAAATCGTTATGCGGATGATGATTAGGTTATAAAGATCCGCAACCCATCCACCAGGTTGCGGAATCTTTCATTCATTAAATAGGAAGGACTATAATGCCTTAACTTCGATATTGGTATCTGCTTTTACTTGTAATTGACCTGCCACTACTTGTTGGCCAACATTTGTAAAATTAATTAACTTAACAGCATACGAAGCTCCTGAAGAATTTCCGACCAACACTGTCAAAGGTTGGATTGCTTGGTTTGCATGGCTATCTAAATCATATTCATACCATTCGCCACTACCCTGTGATGATACTGGAGTCGCTGTTGCCCAATCTGATGCTGTAACGGAAGCGATGTCTTTTGCTACCGTTCTGATCGAATAAGATCCATTAGCCTTGATCGAACCATTTACATGGCTAAAGAATGCAACTTGGCCAGAGCTACTTAAGCTTTGTGCACCTGTAGCAAGGTCGACATATACTGCAGGCCAAGTTGCTGCAGCTGCTGGGCTCCACCATTGACCTACAACAGTGTAGTTACTATTTGCTTTAGCTTGGGTCAGCGCCAAAGGAGCTGCTGCTGATTCTGTTGTTGGGGCTCCTGCCCATACTGCTGCCGATAGCACAGTCACGGCCATCGCTGATTTTAAGATAGTTTTGATGTTTGAGTTCATATTGAGATCTCCTCTTGTTTTAATTTATTTAATTTTGATGCCACCATGGCATACTGTGGATGCTTGTTTATGATTCCGTTATTGTACTTGGAGACAACTGTGTCTTTACAACATCGGCCCAGTCTTTAAATTGGAATTTGATCTGTAAGTTATCAAAGGTTCCGATTGGAAGATTTGTTGGTAAGGAAACCGTCATTTCGGTACGGTTATAAGATTTAATGGTCAATGGATAATCCTTTCCATTGAGTGTCATAATAACAGCTGTCGGATCTAAAATCACTTTATCTAAGTTGGCTTTAATGGTCCAGTCTTTATTTTTTGCCAAATTTAGACCCGATAAGCTAACAATTACATCCGGTTGACGATATGTAATTTTGAGCGGATTGGCTAATGTAATGGTATGGTTGATGTTGGTCACCTCTACATCATAAGTGCCTGCTTTAATATCGGATGGAATGCGGTTTTCCCGTTCGGTACCCGTATAGCTTAATTGGTATCCAATCACCGAAACTTTCAAGCTATTGGGCGTAGCCATCTTAAATCGCTCCTTGGTTTCTTGATTGATCAATGCAATACTCACCAATGAAGGATTGGTATGCATAAAGGTTCCATTAATGGCTGGAAAAGCACCTCCAGGGCCTTTTGTAAGCGAAATAGAAGATGTCGATGCAAAAGTCGCTTCAAAAGATGGTGTACTTTGTAATTCAATCTTTAAGCTATAGGTTCTTGCGGTACCTGTAGCGGACTTTACAGTATACGTCTGTTTTTTTTCATCTGTTTTAACAGGTAAAATTTCTTCGGCTATACTCGCTCCATTGGAGAGTTTAATGCTCGGATCTATCACCAATAGCCCATAGTAATAAGGGACATATACCGTAATGGTATTGGCCTCATTGTCGATGGCTCCATAAATAACTTCATCATTTGGAAGATTGGTGACTTTGTATTCCAGTATTTTATCTGCTGGAAGTAAGGCTAGTTCTTCCGTTTTGGTGCAGCGGGTTAGCAGCAATCCTACAAAAAGGAAGCTTAAAATGCTGTATATTCTTTTCATGTTAGTTTAGTGTCTAATAAGTAAGCTATGCTTATTTTTTTAGTTAGTGATTGTAAATTTGGTACTGCCAGCTTTGGCAAGTACATATTGGAAAGTAAAGAATGGTGTTGGTGAATCTTTAAACCAATCTTTTGGATCCAAGAGGTCTTTATAGATACTTTGTATCTTGATCTTGGCATAGTTTCCCTGAGCTGTACGGACGATCAATGTATTGCTTTCAATTGGATAGCAAACGTGTTTTTTGTTTTCGGCACCACCACCTTTGATTACGCCATCAAAATCATATAAATACCAACCTAGACCTTCACCAAATGCTCCTGAATCATCTGTACCATATGCCTTTTCACCTTTGCGAAACTCGGCGTCTGAGGGGATATCGATTACATCTTCAAATTTTTTCTTAACAATGAGTATACCGCCTTTCCCCGGGCCACCTTTACCAAATCCGTTTGCTGTGTTGTTGCAATTGATAAAACTGCGGTATATTTCTGAGCAGGAGATATCCCATCGTGCGGTTAGTTTATAATCCGGTGTCACAGCTTTGTTCTGTTCCAGGCTGTAATATATTGGTGATTGCGCTGTGGTTGGTGCACTTCCAGCAGGTAAGTCTTCGCCAAAATTCTTAACAGTAATCAAGCGGTTGAACATAGCTTCTGGTGCAACAGGATCTGGTTCAGGCTCTACTACTGTGGGCTCGCTTTTGCTACAGGCCCCCAACACAATTAAAAATGCCAATACCGGTATGAATTTTAATAGGTTGCTGCGTTTCTTTATTTTCATTGTTACTAGTTTTTTTGTGTTAGTTGATACCTTGTCCCTTTTCTATACATTTAGTAGGGTTGTTAGTGTTTTATTTTTATTTAAATTTATTCTAAATAATAGTAAAGATAAAATCTTTTGCTGATAAAGTGTGTATGAAAATTGGTATTTAATATATTTTTTTCGGTTTTTGATTTTTGGTTAACAAAAGCAGCTGGAATTTTAACCAGCTGCTATGCTGATACTATTTAAATTCTTGGTAATCGATGGAGTAGAAAACATAATTATCTGACGCAATTGCTTTATTAGGCGTTTCATCCGAGTATACGTTATTGACTCTAAATTTAAAATATGGCTTTCCATCTTTTGAAAGAATAAACGTGCGGTCTTTAACAGCTATAACATGGTGTGTAGTCGTATTATAACCTGCCCATCCAATACCAGTAGAACCTATTACAATTCCAGCTTTGTTGTCGGTCAATGCTACGAATTGATCAGCTGAATTGACGGTTTCATAAGCCTTATCTATATAGGATAGTGTAAATGATTTTGCAGTGTTTGCAATCACATCCATGACGCGTTGTTGTGCTATAAGGGTCAATGGAGCATCAGTCGTTTGTTGTCCATCGTTCTCTTTAAAATCAAAATAATAGGTTTGCGCTGCAGTTGTTGTTGCTTTTCCATCTTCACCGATTGAAAATTGTTTGAAGTTACGAAGTGAATAGGTATTGCCTGTACGCTTAATTGTTCCTTGTGTATTGATGGTTTTGGAAACCTTTGTTAAATCAACAGTTTCACCGTCTTTGACCATAACCTTAGCTTGGTATTCCGGCTCGACTTGCTCCACCTTATCATCATCCTTGCTACAAGAAGTAAAACCTAAACTCAATGCACATAATAGTGCTGCTGTTGTAAATAATCTATTCATCTTTAATTTAATTGTGTAATTTTCCTTATTATAATGTGTTTGTATTTAAATCTTTGCTGCCATCCTGCTGTACATAATATTTAAATGTATAGTATGGGGCAGGCCAATTGAGGTTGGTTACCGCCGCTGGATTTCCCTTATAGGCATTGATCAGCTGTAATTTGGCATATTTGCCATCGGGTAAGCGAATTGCATAGGTACGATTGGGGAGCGCCTGCATAATATGGGTGCTCAAACTATAACGAAACCAGCCATCCGAACCATCGGTTGCTGCCCAGCCAATTTTGTTTACTTCACTTTTGTTAAACTCTTCATCCGAAGGGGCTACAGTGACACTCTGATAGGCTTGTCGCAGTAAAACCACAGCGGTATTATTTGCCTGGCCGCCATAACCTGGATTGTATTCATGCTGGGAATTGTTCACATAGATCTCTGAATTATAAGGACCTGTAAAGGCAATATCCCAATCTTTTGTTTTAAGCCACTGCGCAGAATCGGCTTTGGTCTTAACCCATATTTGCTTTTGATCTTTAAAACGAAAAAGAAATATAAAAAATGGTCTTTGCTCTTTTCCTTCAGTACCTTCGCCCATGGCTGCATCGGTATCGCCAGCAAGATCTTTGATCAAGGTACTTTTGCCATCTTCTAATCCGATCGTATAGTCTCTGTCTTTCCCACAGGATACGACTGTCAATAATAATAGTGCTGAAAAAATACAACGGCCAATCTTGTGAAAGGAAAGCCAGATGCTACATTCTCCAATAATCATGCGAATCGTTCTCATCTTTTATCTTGTACTTTGTGTGCTAAATTCTTGTTCATTAGTCCTTATTATTCTTTTATCCAACGGTAGCTCACGCCGCCCATAATAACCCGCCCAGGTTGCCCAAGTAAATAACGGCTTGTAAAATTGAATAAATTGTCACCGATCAGACGCAGTGTCAATCTGCGGTTCATCAGACTCTTTTCTACCGTCATATTCACCAGTGTGTGATAGGGGATAAAGATGTCATATTTGTCGATAAACTGGTTGCCATTATATTCCTGAAAAGGTGTAGCACTTCTGAAATTGACACGCGCATTGACATTGACGCCCCAGGGTTTATATTCATATTGGGCTTTTGCATTGAACATGTGTCTCGAACGGTCCTCAATACCCCAATAATCCGATTTTTTACTCTGGCGATATTCGCCCGTAGCGGGATCGTTGATCTGGTTATAGGGATAACTTCCCTTGGCAATACTATCCAAAACACTCAGGTCTTTGGCAATCAGGTATTGATAGCCCATCGACAATTGCAGATCTTTGGTCGCCTGATAGGTCAATGAAACTTCAAAACCTTTATTCATGGCTTTGGGCAGGTTGCGGTAGCTATAGATCTGTGCTACTTTGGTCCCGTTACCTACACTGACTGTGTTGATCTGATTGTTGATCCGATGGTAGAAGACCGAGAAATCGGCCTGAAATCTATTGGACGGACTCCAGGTAAGTCCAATATTGTTTGAAATGCTGGTTTCGGCTTTGAGATTACCCGCTACCAAATTGAGCATATAGCTGTTTTTATAACTCAGTTCTCCGGCTTGATCCATGGCTGCAATCACATCGGCTACGCGTTCTGAACCGACGACCAAATAGTTGGCTGCTGGATTGAAAAAGACCTGATAGCGCATCTTATAGTCGGGTGCCTTAAATCCTGCTCCGATACCACCTTTGATCAAAAGCTTAGGGCTGAGATGATATTGCAGGCCGAAACTTGGACTCAGATGGCCATTGTAGACATTGGTCTGATCGTAGCGTAGACCCAGCGTCGTCAATAAGCGGTCTACAGGTTTCCATTCGGTCTGCAAATAGGCGAATGCGCTGTTCAAAGAGCGCTTGGCATCCAGATCCTGGTTGTCCATCAGTTCAAGACTACCACCTATACCACCGGTAAGTTTGACCTGCTGTGCGGGGCTATACGCAAATTGCTGTTCAATGCGGTGTACATTTTGACCAAATTGCTCGGCACTTGCAACAATACCTTGTTGCAACCATTGTGCGGCAATCTGGGAGTGGAAACGCGAGAAATAGTAACGCGTCATACTGCGCAGTCCCGACTCGAAATTATGGTCGTAACTCGCCGAAAGATTGATGTCCTGATCTTTTTGTTTATCCTGTAGTGTGGCCGATTCGGACCATGCATTGATCATTTCAGATTCTCGGGCTGCATAACGCCCTGTAACGCCCAAAGTGCCATTTTTGCTTGTACGATAACGCACTCGCCCCTGGAAACTATAGTTGGTATAGGGCGGAAAAGTGGTACTCTTGGAGTCCAGATACTGCTTGTCGGTATTAAAACCATCCGTGCGGTAGTAATTGCCCGAAAAGACGGCGCTCCCGCGTTGATTAGCAAAAGGTGTTTCTGCTTCCAGCGTTGCATCAACGGTATTGAGACTGCCATAAAGAAGCGATGCCTGTGCCTGTGGTGTGATTGCACCATGGCGCGTAATGATATTGATCGCACCACCTAATGCGTCACTGCCGTATAAGCAGGAGGATGCGCCTTTGATGATTTCGATACGTTCGATGTTGGTCACCGAGATACGGGACAGGTCAAAATTGCCACTGTTGCGCCCCAGCATGGGTTGTCCGTCTACAAGGACCATCACGTAGTTGCTGCTGAATCCCTGGATCTGTACACCGACTGCTCGGGAGCCCCCGGCAATATCGTTGACGATGGCAATACCCGTCTGTTCTTTTAGAACTTCATCCAGACGGCGGCTGCCCATAAGCTCAATTTCACGTTTGGTGATGACTTTAACGGGCATGGCGGCATTTTCGGCCTTAACGAGATTGTCTACAGCCTGCGCTTTACCCTGCACATCAACTACATCCATCTGCCTTTCTTCAGCTTTTAACACAATGTTCAACTGCTGATTTTTGTCTTCCAAATCGATAACTTGGCGGTATTGCTGATAACCCATAGCCTGTACCTGTAATTCGTAGCGTCCAGCATAGAGCTGACTGAATTGAAATCTTCCTGCAGTATCTGTTTTAAAAGCATATTTGTCCGGATAAAGATATACGGTCGCATTGGCTACGCCTTTATTGGATTCGTTTTTCAATACACCGGAGATTTTCCATTTTTCCTGTGCTTGCAGGGTATAAACCTGGCAGGCACATAAGGCGATCAGGGTGCTTGTTCGAATAGATGATATGCTTCTAAACACTATTTTTATTTTTACTAATTCTAAATAATGTTACAAAAAACGGTAATCCGTCTGAATTTTTCTCTATGCAAAATGTCATAAATTCTATTTAATCCGTTTTTTGCGGACTGAAAAGTAGTATATTTTAAGGGTTATATTGTTGTTTATTAGTATTTTATACTTCTTTTTATGTTGTGGTGTGCTATTCTGAAAGATTCGATATAATTTGTATTTAGACTGATTATTGATTTGTTTTGTACTCAAGTTGAAAGGCGAGATGCGAAAACCATTCCTGGAAATCCGCTATCGCTATCATGGAGATAAAGAATTACGATGAGTAGATTTTATGTTGTTATACTGTGTTTTGTGATGCAAATCGGTGGATGGGCGACGGCACAGCAGAGAATCATTACGTTAAACAGTTCGTTGACCGAAACGATCTACGGACTGGGAGTAGGCGAGCGCATGGTCGCTACCGATGTGACAAGTATATCGCCCAAAGCGGCTGCAGCCTTGCCGAGGGTAAGCAAAAATCGGTCGGTTTCGGCCGAAGGTCTGTTATCTTTTAAACCGAGCATCGTCATTGCGAATGAAGGCGATGTATCCAAATCGGTCATTCAGCAGATCCGTGCGGCTGGTGTGAAGTTCGTCTCCATTAAGCCAAACTATTCTGTTCCGGGGGCGCTTCGTTACATCCAGGAGGTCGCAGATGCCATCGGTGAATCTGCCGCCGGTAAAAATCTGGTTTCCCGCACGAAAGTAAGCTTGGATCATACCATGAAATTAGTAAAGAAGGAAAATCAGGGTAAAGCAGCTCCCAAAGTATTGTTTTTATATGCGCGTGGTACAGGTACCATGAGTGTGGCAGGTAAGGGCAGTAGCCTGGATGCGATGATTAATCTGGCTGGTGGTAAAAATGCGGTTCAGGAATTTTCGGATTTCAAACCCTATACGACGGAAGCGCTGGTGCAGGCCAATCCAGATATTGTGTTGCTATTTGATTTTGGCGCGAGTAGTCTTGGCGGAGAGGATGCTATCCTCAAATTGCCGGGCATGCGTATTACGAATGCGGGTAAAAACGGCCGTATCTTGGTGATGAATGCCTCACTACTGGTAAATTTCAGTAACCGGCTGCCAGACGCAATCTTAGAATTGCACCGTGGATTTGGAAAAGTGATGGATTCAAAATAAAGCCGGTGCAAAAGAAACAGAAATTTATCCTATTGGCTTTGGGCCTGGTATTGGGTGTTGTAAGTATTGTTGCCTTGGGGATGGGGGCCTACCATATTCCGTCCGCTGACATCTTAACGATGTTGACGCAAAAATTGCACTTGGGAAGTGCCGAAGCTGTGCACAATATGCAAGGAGATGTTCTTTTTGAGATTCGTATGCCGCGTCTTTTGCTCGGGCTTTTGGTGGGGGCAGCACTTGGTATATCGGGTGCTGCGATCCAGGGTATATTTCGCAACCCATTGGCAGAGCCCGGATTGATCGGGATTTCTTCTGGAGCGTCCCTTTTTGCAGTACTGATCATTGCCTTTGAAACTTTTCTCTTCACCTCTTTAGCGGCCTGGATTGGATATTATATATTGGCTTTTGGTGCTTTTGTGGGCGCTGGTTTAACCGCTTTTTTGGTTTACCGTATCGCCAGTAAAAATGGCCGTCCAAATGTGACGACGATGTTGTTGGCGGGTATTGCCATCAATGCCTTTGCTGGTGCGTTGACGGGTTTGATGACTTATATGTCGACGGAGCAACAATTGCGTACCATCACATTTTGGATGCTGGGCAGTCTTGGCGGGGCTACTTGGGATAACCTAAGGGCGTTGGCTCCCTTTATTTTGATCCCGGTGCTGATCTTGCCTTTTTTTGGAAAGTCATTGAACGCTTTTTCACTCGGGGAGTTGCAGGCGGATCTTTTGGGTATGCGTACCGATCGCGTCAAACGCTGGGTGGTTGTCTTATCCACGCTTGCTGTGGGAGCATCCGTTGCGGTGTCGGGCATTATTGGTTTTGTGGGATTGATTGTTCCACATACAGTTCGCCTGATGGGTGGGGCGGATCACCGATTTGTGCTTCCTGGTTCATTACTATTAGGGGCACTGGTGTTGACATTGGCAGACGTGATTGCCCGGGTCGCCGTGGCACCCATCGAATTGCCCATTGGCGTGATTACAGCTTTACTGGGTACACCGGTATTCTTGTATATTTTAATCAAAGATAAATAGTCTTTAGGCAGAGGCTTAAAAAATAATCGCATTATGCTACGTGTAGAGAAGATCAACTACGAAGTGAACGGACGAAAGCTCCTAAAGGATATTACCTTTCAGGTGCGCAAAGGGGAAATTCTGGCAATCCTAGGAGCCAATGGCGCTGGTAAATCGACGCTGATGGGGGTGCTTTGTGGTGAAAAGAAGCCGGATTCGGGAGCTGTTCATCTCAATGGCAAGGCGCTGTCGGCGTACGAGCCTGCGACTTTGGCCAAATGCAGGGCTTTACTGAGTCAACAGCAGCAGATGACATTGAGTTTTAGTGTAGAAGAGATTGTGCTGATGGGACGGTATCCGCATTATAAGAATAGCCCCAAGCAACATGACTATAAGATCGTGGCCGAAACCATGGAACTTTGTGGGGTATCTGCTTTTGCTGAACGGGATTTTTTGAGCCTTTCTGGTGGTGAACAGCAGCGTGTTCATCTTGCGCGGATCCTGGCGCAGATATGGGATAATCCGGATGCGTTGTTGTTATTGGATGAACCGATTTCGGCATTGGATCTGCACTATCAGCAGAAAGTACTGGCCATTGCACGGGCACTTGCCCGAAAAGGATTTATGGTGGTGCTGATTGTGCACGATGTCAATTTTGCCGCCATGTATGCCGATCGTATTTTAATGCTCAAAAATGGCCGAAAGCTCTTTCATGGTACCCCGGTGGAAGTATTGGCCCAAAAGGAGATCTATACCATCTTTTCGGTTGAGTCCAATGTCATTATGAATCCAAGAACATTGAAACCTTATGTTCAGTTGGAGGAAATGGATATTGACTTGGATTAGACATGTTATTTAGAAAGATTATAAATAATTTTAGAATACCATCTTATTTCGTTAATTTTAACTGCTTCAGGCTTATTTAGGATTTGTAATCATGTTGGTGAAAAGTAAAATAGTAGAGTTGGCAGATTGGCTTTTTGAAGAAGAAATTCCGGATGGCTATGTTCCCGACAAACCTTTGGTCGAAAATAGGATATCCATATCCAAAGATCCTGTCCATATGGAGAATTTTCAGCTATCGACTTCAGGATTATTTATCTTGCATTCGAAAATGCAGTTTGATAGGCCAGTGCAGGTGCTTACGGAGATCGAGGGCGAGACCATAACCAGCCAGTTTATCTTTTTTAAGCCGACAGATAGCAAGTTGCCTTACGGCATGAGCCGGCATAATATACGCTACATTCCTTCGGTCAAATCCATTCATGAAGTGGAACCTGGTATTGAATACACGTATTTTATAGCCGTTATTTCCAAAGAGTATTACCTCAATCTGATCAAACGCGATTCGTTATTGCATCAGCAATTTGTGCATGAGATCGAAAAGGGAGAGTATGTGTCGTTTTCGGAGGAGGATCTGATGGCAACCTACGAGATGCAGCATACCATAACTGAGCTGATTGAATCTAAAAAGAAAGGGGAGATCCGTCGATTACATACCGAGTCACGTGTTGTTGAGCTGCTGATGTATCAGTTTGAGCAATACAATGAGAAAACGGAAAGCACTGATTCGCTCTTTCATGAGGAGGATGTGCAGCGACTGGAGATGGCGCGACAGATTCTTGAACAGCGTATTGCCAATCCACCGACGCAAAAAGAACTGGCAGCAGAGGTGCTGACGAGTGAAAGTAAACTACGTAAGGACTTTAAGGAATATTTTTCAGTGACCATTCACGACTACCTCACACGGGTGCGTATGGAAAAAGCCAAAAGTTATCTGCTCGAAGATAAAATGACGGTCTATGAGGTGGCGCTGTTGACGGGCTATGGTCATCAGAATAATTTTAGCAGTGCATTTAAAAAATATTATGGGATCTCGCCAGGTGAACTCAAAATGTAATGGTGAATTCAAAATGTCATAAAACGTTTTTATAATCTGTTTTTTTGGATCGGAAAGATCAGGTCATCTGTGATTGCATAACTTTGATACGCTGTAGATAATTCCCGACTGTCTAGCCCTGTAAACTTACTAAATGCAGGCAGGATAATTTGATGATCAGAAACCATAAAACAGGGTAAGCGTAACTGCCGTCTCGGTGGTATGACAAGACTGACTCCTGGATGCAGATGGCCGCTAATCCTGAAGGAAGATTGATCTTCCGCATCGATGGGGTGGTGTTTAAATTGTATCTGCTGCAGTTCAAAAATTTCGTCATGTTGGTGGATGTTAAATCGATCGGTCATTTGTTTAGACAGGCGATCATGGTTTCCTTTGACCAAGTGGAGGAGAAGCGTTGGATATCTCGTTTTGAATTGTTCCAATAGCAGCACTTCTTGATTGATACCTGCATGAAGCAAATCTCCAACAACAATAACCTGAACGGGCTGATAATAATCCACTAAGCGCTCGAGTCGATTGAGATCGGCTATTGTGGTGTCCATGGGGATTGCAATACCGTGCTTTCTGAAATGTGCTGCTTTGCCCAGATGCAGATCGGACAGAATCAATGTTTTTTCTGATTTCCAAAATATAGAGCGTTGATTGTTAAGGATTAATTGCTGCTTATTAAAGGTAATTGTTTGCTCTTTGATCTTCATTTTCTACGTTTCTTTTTTTGCATGTTGGCCTTTTCCATCCGTTGGATACGCTCGATCAGTGCTTCACTCGACAGCGACTGCCGCAGGCTATCGACCTTGATCGGAAAGCTCAGTGGCGTGTACTCTTCGACAAAGGTATAACGTATTTTACTATTGTTTATCCTGTCGAATGCTTTTATTAAACGATATTCTTCCAATTGTTGGTTGAACACTTCGCTAAAAGCTTGTTTGAGGAGTAGGTTGCTCGGGTCGTGCTCCATTAATACCTTGAAAATAATTCCGGATGAAGCCTGTAGGGATTTGTTGTTTTGCTGTGTACCCGGATAATTTTGGACCACCAATCCCGAAATGACAGCAATATCTCTAAATTTACGGCTGGCCATTTCTGCGGAGTTGATGCTGCTGATCACATCTTCCATCAGATTTTTACGACTCAAGACCTCTTCGAGCTGTGATTGGCTCAGTTGGATGTCCTTGTCGGAATAGAGTTCGAAACCATAATCATTCATGGCCATGGAAAAACTGATGGGAAACAATTTACTGATGCGATAGGCGACGAGCGCTGCCATGACCTCATGGATAAATCTACCCTCCAAAGGGTAGAAAAAGAGATGATGTCCTTCTCTTGTTTTGATATGTTCGACAAGAAATTCCGCTTCGCTCGGCACGGCCGAAAGTTCGGTCTGTTTTTCGATCAATGGTGCCAGGAAATGAAGCTCTTTTTCACTGGAAGGAGCTCCTGTTGCTGCAGCCAATTTTTTACGAAGGAAATGGCTTAAATTGGACGATAAGGGGAGTCTGCCCCCGAGCCAGCTTGGAGTAATGGCTTTACCCGACGAGTTTCTTACGAATACGGTCATTTCCTTGACCATCACAAGTTCCAGGACACGTCCCGCAAGAATAAATCGCTCGCCTTTTTTGAGTTTACTGATAAAATATTCTTCGATCATGCCGATATAACCACCGGAGAGGAACTTCACGCGCATCATGGCATCCCCTACAATAGCGCCTATATTGAGTCGATGCAGAAGTGCCAGACGACGATTCTTGATGATCCATTTACCTTCTTCATCTTGGAAGACTTTGTGAAATTCTTCGTAGCGTTTACCAATTTTTCCGCCTGCGGTAATAAAATACATGCACCATTGCCATTCTTCCGGATCCATATAGCGAAAGGCATGGGTATTGGCGACGATCGCATGCAGTTCTTCCGAACGAAATCCCCCACCCAGGGCGATGGTTACCATGAATTGAACAAGCACATCGAAAGTTTGAACCATAGGATCCCGGTTTTCGATCGTCTGCGTTTTTACGGCCTCCTTCAGTGCGGCGACCTCGATGAGCTCCAGGGAGTGCGTAGGGACGAAATAAATCGTAGAGGTTTCGAAAGGGCTATGGCCGCTTCTTCCAGCGCGTTGCATAAACCGGGCTACACCTTTACTCGAGCCAATCTGGATGACCGTATCAACGGGTTTGAAATCTACCCCTAAGTCCAAGGAAGAGGTCGACACGACTGCTTTAAGTTTGCCGCTGCTGAGATTATCTTCGATCCATTCGCGGATATTGGCATCAATAGAGCTGTGGTGTAAGGCGATTTGTCCGGCAAAATCTGGATGTGCCTGTAAAAGGAGCTGATACCACATTTCGCTTTGGCTGCGTGTGTTGGTAAATAGGATTGTGCTTTTGCTCTGGAGTATAATGGGGACGACCTGGTCCGCTAGGTTGCCACCAAGGTGTCCTGCCCAGGGCAATAGTTCCACTTTGCTGGGGTAAATTGGTTTGATCGCTATCTTCTTTTTCTCTTTAGCGACAATTTGGATACGTTTTTTTTCTGTTGGCAACAGAACCTCCATAGCTTCCTCGAGATTGCCTATGGTGGCAGTGATCCCCCAAACGCGCATCTTTTTATAGTGCGATTTGAGGAAGGCGAGCGCCAGTTCGACCATAACACCACGTTTGTTGCCCATCAGTTCATGCCATTCGTCCACGGTGATACACCGGAGATTTTTGAAATACTTATCCCGTTGTTTTTGTGCGAGCAGCAAATGAAGACTTTCGGGTGTGACGAGCAGAATATCGGGCATCGATCGCGTCTGTTGCGCTTTTACTTTCGGATTGGTGTCGCCATTGCGAACCTGAACGACCCAGTCCAGCCCAATATCGTCTATGGCCTTTTGCATTGCTCGTGCAAGATCTTTAGCTAACGAGCGTAAGGGTGTTACCCAAAGTAGCTTCAAACCCTTTTGGTGCTGATCCGGGTTATTAAGAAAGTCTATCAGTACCGCCATAAATAACGAAAAGGTTTTTCCAAATCCTGTTGGTGCAATAACTAGTCCGCTATATCCCTGCGCGTATTTCTCCCAGGCCTTGGTCTGAAAGCTAAAGGGAACATTTCCCTGGGATTCGAAATAATTGTTGACAATTCGAAATCCTTCACTATGTGCTATCTTCTCGTTCACGCTGTTTTATCGTCTCAAATTTTTATTGAATCAATTGTTTTATATCGTCAAGGGTGTCGATCTCTGCCGCTGTTTTGTCCTTTCGCCAGCGTAAAATCCTTGGGAAGCGTAATGCTACGCCAGATTTGTGTCTTTTGCTGTATCCTATCCCTTCAAAGGCAATCTCAAAGACAAGCTCGGGTCTAACCGTTCGTACGGGGCCAAATTTTTCCAGTGAATTTTGTTTGACAAACCGGCTTACTTCAAGGATTTCTTTGTCTGTAAGTCCCGAATAGGCTTTAGCGATCGTGACCAACTGATCGCCATCTTTTACGGCAAAGGTATAATCTGTGTAATGTGCACTCCGGCGACCGCTACCTTTTTGTGCGTAGATGAGTACAGCATCTATACTCATCGGATTGACTTTCCACTTCCACCAGCCTCCTTTTTTGCGACCGGCGTAATAAGGTGAATCCATTTTCTTGAGCATGATGCCCTCACTGTTAAGCTCGCGTGCTGCAGTTTGGATTTGTTGAAGGGCTGTCCAGTCCTCGGCATGTATCAACGGTGATAGTTTTAATACGGTACGCGGATTGGCTGCATGAAGTTCTTCCAGCTGTACACGCCTGTATGCAAGTGGCTCCTGGCGGAGATCTATTCCATTCAGTTCCAAGAGATCATAAAGGTAGACTGCAATAGGTACTTCCTCACGCAAAGCTTTTGGGATTGTTTTGCGATTGATCCGTTTTTGTAGTTCGGAAAAGTTAAGTACACGGCCGTCTTTAACAGCAAGAATCTCTCCATCGAGCACAAAGCTTCCGCTCCATTGACTGAGCGCCGTAGTAATTTCGGGAAACTGGGCTGTAACAAGTTCTTCCCCGCGTGACCAGATGTGTATGTCCCCGCTGCGCTTGATAAGCTGACCGCGTATTCCATCCCATTTATATTCGACTTGCCATGTTTTAATTGACCCTAGTTCTTCCGGTTCTTTTTCAATAGGATAGGCGAGGCAGAAAGGATAAGGTTTGGATAAGTTGGTGTCACTATATGTGCCACGAATAAGTTTTTCAAATTCGACTTCATGTGGATTCCAATCGCCCATGATGCTGTGCGCTACCGCACTCGCCTCAGTACCTGTATATTGAGCAAGGGCATTGATTAAGCCTTTTGCTGAAATGCCCAAACGGAAGCTTCCGCCCAGAAGTTTGTTAAAAATAAAGCGCTCGACGGTGCTTAGCCCGTTCCAGGATCGAAGAACGAAAGCTTTTTTCTCTGCAATGGATGCATTTTGTAAGGCAATGATTTCATCCATCCAGTCGCTAAGGCTTTTTTCTATCAGTTGCGATGCCGGTGGCAAAAGTAGAGCCAAGGTTTCGGATAGATCACCTACGGCAGCATAGGATTCAATAAATAACCATTCGGGAATTTCTGTTATTTCTAAAGTCCAGTTTTTGAGGTCTTTAACCGCGATACTCCGTTTCGGTCTTTTCCCCGTCATCAAAGCGAGAAACCAAAGTTTATCTTTGTCAGAGGCTTCCCTGAAAAAATGCAAAACAGCCTCTTTTTTCAAATTGGTCTTGTTGCTGCTGTCGAGAGCATGTATCAATGTTGCAAATTCTTTCATAAGCTATCTTAAGTCGTTTGGACTTGGGGATCTTCTTCATCACCATACTGTGTGGTGACCTCTTCCGCTTCAATGCCGATTTCATTGAGATATTTGGCAAAGGTAGCTGTTTGCCCGTGGGTCACATATACTTTTTCGGCCGAACTGCCACGTACTGCCTGCAATAAACCTGACCAGTCGGCGTGGTCACTGATTGCAAAACCAGCATCTGCGCTGCGCCATCGTCGCGCCCCACGGATTTGCATCCAGCCCGAACAGATGGCATAGGCAACATTGGGTATTTTTTGAAGGAGCTGGCTGTCCAGCAGTGCTGGCGGAAGCAATACAATCTGCTTGTCTAGTTCTTTTGGAGCTGATTTTACGTCCGCAATCTGATAGGGTGGTAGTTTTACACCTGCCTGGCTGTAGGCCTCATTTAATTTAGCAATACTGTAATGTACATATACTGGACCCATTTCATGTACAGCATTTAGAATACGCTGCGATTTTCCAAGCGAATACCCTATAAATACGGATGTCTTATGATTGCTTTGGTTGTTCTTAATCCAAGATTGCAGTCGTTCATTTTGTACCGCTACAGACTCCCATCGATAAATCGGAAGACCGAAAGTACTTTCTGTAATGAGCTCATGGCATTTCATCGGCTCAAATGGTGTACATAAGCCATCCTCCTGAATTTTGTAATCGCCAGTAAATACGACAACTTTACCTTTATACTCCAGTCGAATCTGGGCAGAACCAATGATATGTCCGGCGGGGTGCAGAGAAACTCTGACACCATTGATGTGGACAGGTTCATTGTAAGCGATTCCCTGGATTTGAATATCTGGACCGATCCGGCTCCGAAGAATATTGACTGTGAAATGATGACAGAGGTACTTCTTCATTCCCCAGTGGGCATGATCTGCATGGCCATGAGAAATAACAGCCAAATCAACAGGCTTCCATGGGTCGAGATAAAACTTACCGGGAATGCAGTATATGCCTTTTGATGTAAAACGTATCATATTTGTTAAAACAGGCTTTGACAGACTAAAGTTTTACTTATTTCATGCGCTTTTTTTTGCCAGCGGTTTTCAGCAATTCGATTGGTGGTATTCAGTTAATTTTTTTAGATTTGTTAACCTTGATGCTAAGTTTTAATACACTATGATATTAATTGTTGATGATAATCCGGATAATATTTACTCTTTGCAAAAATTACTGGAATCCAAAAATTTTAAAGTTGATACCGCTCAATCAGGGGAAGAAGCTTTAAAAAAGATCTTAAAATATAATTATGCATTAATCATATTGGATGTTCAGATGCCAGATATGGATGGCTTTGAAGTCGCTGAAAATATAGCGGGATTTAGCAAAACAAAGGAAACTCCGATCATATTTTTGTCTGCTGTAAATACGGATAAACGCTTTATCACCAAGGGTTATGATTCGGGGGGATTGGATTATGTGACCAAGCCTGTGGATCCCGACATCCTGATGTTGAAAGTTAAGACATTTTATCGGTTGTATGAACAGACCCAAGCGCTTAAAGATATTCAACAAACTTTGGAACTTGAGGTAGAACGTCGCAAGCAGGCACAGCAGGAACTGCGGTCTAAGGTGGACTATTTGCATACGCTTTTGGAGTCTTTGCCTCAAATTGCTTTTACCTGTGACAGTGCAGGAAATATTGATTTTGTGAATGGACGCTGGTTTCAGTTTTCTGATGATGCCTCAAAATTCCCACAGATCTATCCCGGCGATCAATCAATCGAAAAAGAGCTTCAGGCGAGTCTTCGCTCTGGAGAACCCTTGGAAATGGAAGTACGTATCCAACGGAGGCCATGTGGGGAATACCTATATCAGCTTTTGCGTGTGTGGCCAATTTTGGAGAATGGAGCGAGTAAGTGGGTCGGGACTTTTACAGATATCGATGCACAAAAAAAAGCGGAAAAGGAAAAAGATGAGTTCCTGAGTATCGCGAGTCACGAGTTGAAAACACCTTTAACAAGTATTAAAGCGTATATGCAATTGCTCGACCGTAAACTTAAGCTGGAGGAGGAAAGTGCTGAGGCAAAGTATGTTACCCGGGTTCAGGGCCAAGTTGACAAACTCAACAGTCTTATTTCTGATCTTTTGGATCTGTCAAAGATCGATAATGGGAAGCTGCTGATCAATAAAAAGGTATTTTCTCTCGAGCATATGGTCAAGAGTGCCGTGGACTCCATTGTTCAAACGCATGACCAAAGCAGCATGAAGCTTTTCCGGCGAGGGGATATTACGGACGTACAGATTTATGGTGATGAGATCCGTCTAGAGCAGGTGTTGGTTAATTTTTTGACGAATGCATATAAATATGCTGCGGGAACGGAAAAAGTAATTGTTGACTGCTCTATTGTAGACAGCAACGTGAAAATAAGTGTAATAGATTTTGGGATCGGCATTCCAGAAGAGAAGCAAGGTGATGTGTTTGAGAAATTTTATCGTGTGGAAGAAACGTCGTTCGATTTTCAGGGGCTTGGGATAGGACTTTATATCTGTGCTGAAATTATTCGCGCCCATAATGGAACCATTGCTGTTGAAAGTTCGGGTGGACAAGGGGCGACATTTTATTTTACCTTACCTTTAAATTTACCTCTAGATGCCAAATAGTAAGACACTCAATAATCTAACGGTCGGAATAGGTTTTTCCTTAGTCATATTGCTGATCAGTTCTACTGCATCTTATGTTGGTATTCAGGAACAAAATAAGTACCGTGAGGAGCTTGGTGTGACAAGGAAGATTATCAGTACATCCAATAATGTACTTAATTCATTACAAGGAGCTGAAACAGGAAACCGGGGTTTTCTTCTGACCGGAAAGGAAAGTTATTTGGAGCCTTTTAATAAAGCATTGGAAAGCTTACCCATAGAATTAAAGGCTATAGAGACACTGACTAGGGTAGATCCGATGCAAAAAGTTCGTGTTGATAGTCTGTTAACTGCGGCACAATGGCGAATAGAAGTTTTAAAGGAGACGGTCGCTACTAAAAGAAACGGTGGTGTGGTTAGCTTGGCTCAGTTGGATGTTAGTAAATCGGCTATGGATAAATGCCGCAAGATTATTAATGATATTATCCAAAATGAAGACGATACAATCAATCAGAAATCTACCAATCTGGACAATTCGTCGTTTATCACGACACTTTTTATCGTTATCAGTGCATTGCTTTCTCTCATTATTACCAGCTATTTTTATTTCAGGTTACGGGCAGATTTCAAAAAGCGCGCTTTGCTAGAAAAATCACTTCGTGACAAGGATGAAGCGATTTCAAGACGATTAAATCTAGTTCAAAAAATAACCAATCGCATCGCATTGGGGGAATATGACGTCAAAGCAGAAGAGGTGGAGGATGATGATTTGGGAGCAATAGCCAAATCGGTCAACCGAATGTCCAAATCGTTGAAGAAATCTTTTGACCAACTTAAAGATAACGACTGGTTGCATGCCGGTTATGCAAAACTCTATACAGGGTTGGTGGGGAATAAGAGTGAAGAAACGATTGCGGTCGATTCTATCAAAACCCTGATCGGATATATGGGGGCTGTTAGTGGTGCAATCTATATCTTTAATGATGAAAGGTTGGAGCTTGCAGGAACGTATGGACTCGATAAACAGGTACAAAAATATTTTTTACCTGGTGAAGGATATATCGGTCAGGTATTTACGGATCGTGAACCAAAGACCTTGAATAATTTGAATTCAGCAGACTATCTCGTGAGTTTTGCCAACGGAAAAATCAATGTACCTCATATTCAGCTTTTACCAATGCTGGTTGATGATCAGGTGCTGGGTGTATTGGAGGTTGGTCAAATGGAGAGTTTTACTGCAGTGGAAAAGACATTTTTGACTGAATGTTCCCGACAGATTGGGATTGCACTGGTTTCAGCAAAAGGAAGGGCGAAAATCCAGACCTTATTGGAGGAAACTCAGGTGCAGTCTGAAGAGCTATTAACGCAACATGCCGAGCTTGAAAGCTTAAATACTGAATTGGAGGCGCAAACATTGCGTTTGCAATCTTCGGAGGAGGAACTTAGAGTGCAGCATGAGGAACTGATGCAGTCCAATCAAGAGCTGGAGGAGCGCTCGCGTTTGCTTGAGGATAAGAATCTGATGATTGCGGAACGGAATCAGGAGATCCAACAAAAAGCTGAGGAGCTGGCACTAAGTACCAAATATAAGTCGGAATTTTTAGCTAATATGTCGCACGAATTGCGTACGCCACTCAACTCGATCTTATTATTGTCGCGCTTATTGTCTGAGAATGTGGAGGAAAATCTGAATTCAGATCAGATTGAGTCAGCCAAAGTTATACAAAGTTCGGGAACAAGTTTGCTCACCTTGATTGATGAGATTCTGGACCTTTCCAAAATTGAATCGGGTAAGATGACCTTGGAATATACAAGGTTGAACCTGAATGATATTTTGGCGGATTTGAATAGTCTGTTTTCGCCTGTTGTACAGGAAAAGGGTTTAATTTTCAGAACAAGTATCAGTGATTCGGTTAACCGGAGCTTTCAAGGTGATCGTTTGCGGATAGATCAAGTACTACGGAATCTAATTTCTAATGCCATTAAATTTACCAAAGAAGGCGAAGTACGTCTGGAAATCTATGAAGATCCAAGCGATAGTGATCGATTGGTGTTCGCTGTAGTCGATTCGGGTATAGGTATTCCGCTTGATAAACAAAAAATCATTTTTGAAGCTTTTCAACAGGCGGATGGATCAACCAGAAGAAAATTTGGTGGTACAGGACTGGGGCTGTCGATTAGCCGGGAGATTGCACGTCTCTTGGGTGGAGAGATCAAGTTGGAGAGTGAAGAAGGGAAAGGCAGTACATTTTTGTTTATTATTCCAAAAGATAAAGTCGAGGTCGGTGAGCTATTAACCAAGGAAGAGCAGCTCGTTGAAGAGATTTCTTCGGAGGTGGAGGAGGTCAATGAAATCGTTAAAGAGGAAGCCTACAATCCGCTTACGATTCGCATTCCGGAGGAGGTGCCGGATGACAGGGATACAATTAAGGACGATGATAAAGTGATATTGATTGTCGAGGATGATGTTAATTTTGCCAAGGCGCTATTGAAATATACGCACACACAAAATTATAAGGGGGTTGTTGTTGTACGTGGGGACCAAGCGCTACCCGCTGCACAAAAATATCGTCCTGTTGCCGTTTTATTGGACATCCAATTACCAGTAATGGATGGATGGGCCGTGATGGATCAATTGAAGGGAAATAAGGAAATACGACATATCCCTGTGCATATCATGTCCTCGCTCGAGGTGAAAAAAGAAAGTTTATTAAAGGGGGCAATTGATTTTATCAATAAGCCTGTTGCCTTGGAGCAAATGACAAGCGTATTTCAAAAGATTGAATCTGCGCTAAGCCGTTCACCCAAGAAGGTGCTTATCGTTGAAGAGAATCCAAAACATGCAAGTGCATTGTCTTATTTTTTAAGTAGTTTTAATATTTCACTTGAAGTAAAAGACAATGTCGAAGATAGTATTACAGCTTTGCGCACAGCCGATGTAGATTGTGTGATTTTGGATATGGGAGTACCTGATGAAATGGGCTACCATACGTTGGAAGCAATCAAACAGCATGAAGGTCTTGAAAATTTGCCCATCATCATCTTTACCGGCAAGAACCTGTCTAAATCTGAGGAACTTAAGATTAAGAAATATGCCGATTCGGTTGTGGTGAAAACAGCACATTCCTATCAACGGATTCTGGATGAAGTCGGCCTGTTTTTGCATTTAATAGAAGTAAATAATTCAGATGAGGCGGGGAGAAAAAACAATGGTCTTGGTACGTTGACCGATGTGCTGAAAGGTAAGAATGTACTTGTTGCAGACGATGATGTTCGTAATATCTTTTCCATGACAAAAGCTTTGGAGAAATTTCAGGTGAAGGTCATTCCAGCAATGGATGGTAGAGAGGCCCTGGAGGTACTTGCTTCGGCTGAATCTATTGATATCGTACTGATGGATATGATGATGCCCGAAATGGACGGTTATGAGACCATCAAAAATATTCGACAAAATGCAAAATATGCAGGACTACCAATCATTGCTGTAACAGCGAAGTCGATGATCGGAGATCGCGAAAAATGCATTCAGGCCGGGGCGTCCGATTATATTTCCAAGCCAGTGGATATTGATCAGCTGTTGTCTTTATTGCGTGTGTGGCTATATGAAAATTAGGGGTAACTGATATATGGATCAGAATAAAGTGATATTGATCGTCGACGACGATCAGCGTAATATTTTTGCCTTACGACTAACTTTAAAGGCTAAGGGGTATCAGGTTTTGAGTAGTGCCACTGCCCGCGAAGCAATTACATTATTGGAGTCGGATAATGACATTGCACTGGTTTTGCTGGATATGATGATGCCGGAGATTGATGGTTATGAAACGATTCTATTGATCCGAGATTCGGAACGAATTAGTGAACTTCCTATCATTGCTGTGACGGCACAAGCAATGAGCGGAGATCGGGAAAAATGTTTGGAAGCAGGAGCGCAATCGTATGTTTCGAAACCGATTGATGTCGATAAATTGATGTATGAAATTGAACGATTGATCTAGATGCTGGGCTACAATATTATAAAGGACCATGAAATAGATATCTTGCTTGAAGATATTTATCGCGATTATGGCTATGATTTTTTGCAGTACAGCCGTGCTTCAATTAAGAGGAGGATCAATCGGATTATGACAAACGATCGATTGGCGAGTTTTGCTGAACTTAGATTTGCCTTAAAAGACAATCCCGAATTTCTACAGCACTTTGTTGAGGAGATTACGGTAAACTTGACGGAAATGTTTCGGGATCCCTTATTTTTTCGGGAACTACGGGAAGAAATCCTTCCTCAATTGGGTACCTATCCATTAATACGGATCTGGGTAGCGGGCTGTTCGACGGGAGAGGAAGCATATTCGATGGCTATATTATTGAAAGAGGCTAATTTGTATCATAAGTCATTGATTTATGCAACTGATATTAACCCAAGGGTTCTTGAAATTGCCCGAAATGGTGTTTATCCATTAAGCCAAGTAAAAACATTCTCTGAGAATTATATGGAATCTGGCGGAAAACAGGATTTTTCGAAGTATTATACGGCAAATTATGAATGGGCAAAATTTGACGCTGATCTGAAACGAAAAATGATTTTATCTACCCATAATCTGGTGTCAGATACCTCTTTTAATAGCTTTCAGTTGATCCTTTGTCGCAATGTTTTGATTTACTTTAATAAAGATCTGCAGGAACGTGTGTTTAAATTGTTTGACGCAAGTCTAGAAAATTTAGGATATTTGGCGCTGGGGAGTAAAGAAACGATACGATTTTCAAGTATTCAGCATAACTTTACAGCGGTTGGGAATCAAAAAATTTGGAAGAAGCTTTACCCGTTGTAAGATAATCCATTTGGCAGTACAGGTATGTCACATGGTATAATTGAATGAGAACACGGTATATAAACTAAAAAATATGAGTAAAACAAAAACTGTATTGATATTTGAGGACGATACCATCATATTGGAAGTCATAACAGTTGTATTAACGGATTTGGGGTTCCATGTTGAAGTATCAGAAACTTCGCATGATATTATCCAACGGGTAGAATCTACTGAACCCGATCTGATATTGATGGACAACTGGATTCCAAATATAGGCGGAGTGGAAGCAACGAGGCTGTTGAAAGCGGATAAGCGTTTTAACCATATTCCAGTCATTTATGTGTCGGCCAACAATGACATTCAATCCTTAGCAGACCGTGCTGGAGCAGATGATTTTCTGTCCAAACCATTTGATTTAGAGGATTTGGAAAGTATCGTAAATAAATATACAGCCTAATAAATCGAAGTATCGAGCAGCATGTTGTGTTTGCTGTTTTTTTATTGAATGCCTATGGCGGCAATCAGCTTAATCTGGAAAGAGGTGATATATTTTATTAGTCGAGTTTTGAGGCGGCATCTGGATTCCTTGTTTTCGGTCAGTAGGAGCCTGGGGAAGAACTACAATTACCACGTGTTTGCCCCTTCCTTTAAGATGCTGTTATATATATCCTGATTAAATTTATAAAGGTCGGGCGCTTTATGAGCTCCACCTTTTCGCTGTTCGTCCAGTTTCTCGAGGATCGCCATATTTTTCATTTTTCGATAGAAATTGCCTCGATTGAGCTTTTTTCCTAAGACTGTCTCGTACAGCCGTTGAAGGTCGGGGAGCGTGAACTTATCCGGCAATAAATTGTAACCAATAGGTTTGTAGGACAGTCTTTCACGCAATACCTGTAGGGCCTTGTCAATTATGTTCCGATGGTCCATCGTAATAGCCAGTGATGCTACATCCTTAAAATCTACCCATTGGCAGGTTTCGCTTAGTGCATCGGGCTGAGGAATGACATAGGTATAGTTCACCAGCGCATAGTAACCTATGGAAATAAACCGTTGCTTGTTCCAAAGTGTATCCGGGAAGTCAGCAAAAGATTGTTGGTTACGCTGGGGGTTTCCAAAAACAGCAAACTCTTCTAAAAAGATATCTTTTACGCCCGAACGTTCATAAAGAACACGTTTGACAGCCTCATCTGTGTCTTCATTCTTTCCAACATAGCCCCCGGGGAGAAACCATTCTTTGTTGTAATTCATTTTTAACAGGAGGATTTTCAAGGTACCTTGGTTAAATCCGAAGATGACAGTGTCTACAGAAATATGTGGTAGGAATTTTTCATAACTCTCTGCCGATGCATTTATGATCTGTGTTCTGAAATCCATATCCTGTTGTCTTTGGATTAATATTACAAAAAAATATCGCAATCACAGGTAAATTGATCGATAAAATAATTTCAATTCTTCGGTTGAAAATTACAAAGAGCGTGCTCATGTTAATGTATTTAATTGGATATGAGTTTTTTGTATTTATTTTGTGATTTTGTTTTTTGTATTCGATTAAAAAGATTGTAGTATTGTAATGCTTCTTTACGAAGCATTAATAATAACTGATTATAACTATTTTTTTTCCGCCAATAAAGAGGCGAGATTCATCATATTATTTGTTTACCAAAATAATGTCCTATATGAAATCAGGGAAACTAATTTTTGCATTATCTTTCAGTCTGTCTTTAACGCAGGTGGCTCAAGGTCAGGCTTATCAAAAAGTTGAGAATAAACAGGGGCCGGTATTGGGTTATTCAACAACATCAGGAGTGAAAATTCTGACTGTAGCTGGCAAGAAGTTTAAGGATTTAAATCGAAACGGAAAATTGGATCATTATGAAGACTGGAGATTAGGACCCGAGGAAAGGGCCAGAGACCTTGCTTCACAATTAACGATTGATCAAATTGCTGGACTTATGTTGTATAGTAGGCATCAAGCTTTGCCGGCTCCTGCTATTGGGTTTATGGCCGGTACTTATCGCGGTAAAAACTATCCTGATGCGGATGTTTCGCCTTGGGAGCTAACTGATCAACAGCGCGATTTTCTCCATAAAGATGGAGTAAGGCATGTGCTATTGACAGCGGTAAAGGACCCGGAGACAGCCGCTCGTTGGAACAATGAACTACAAGGTTTTGTGGAAGGGATAGGATGGGGTATTCCCGCAAACAACAGTTCTGATCCGCGGCATAATGCGGTGGTAAGTGCAGAGTTCAACGCAGGAGCGGGTGGTCAAATCTCCATGTGGCCGGACGGGCTTGCAATGGCAGCGACTTTCGACCCAGCGATTGTTAGACGGTTTGGTCAAGTCGCTGCTTCGGAATACCGATCGCTTGGGATTACAACGGCATTATCACCGCAGATTGATCTCGGTACTGAACCTCGTTGGTATCGTATTGGAATGACTTTTGGAGAAAGCCCGGCGCTAACTACTGCAATGGCTAGAGCTTATATTGATGGTTTTCAAACTTCTGTGGGGAAAGATGAAATTGCCTTAGGTTGGGGCTACAAAAGTGTCAATGCAATGGTTAAACATTGGCCTAGTGGTGGCCCGGAAGAGGGTGGTCGAGATGGTCATTGGGCGATCGGTAAGTTTGCTGTTTATCCAGGGGATAATCTCAAGCAACATATCGGACCTTTTGTGAATGGGGCTTTTCAGCTTGCAGGAAAAACAAGTAAAGCAGCGGCCGTGATGCCCTATTATACCATTTCCTTCGATCAGGATAAGAAAAATGGTGAAAATGTTGGAAACGGCTACAGTAAATATTTATTAACAGACCTGCTGCGTGGCACTTATGGATATGATGGGGTGATCTGTTCAGACTGGCTTATCACGGGGGATGAAGCACCTATGCCCGATGGATTTGCGGGTAAGCCTTGGGGAGTGGAACGCTTGTCTATAGCTGAACGTCACTACAAGGCTTTAATGGCAGGTGTGGATCAATTTGGAGGAAACAATGATAAAGTCCCTGTGCTTGAAGCTTACGCGTTGGGGGTAAAGGAGTATGGTGAAAAATTCATGCGACAAAGGTTTGAGGCCTCAGCGCGAAGGCTACTGCTAAATATTTTCCGCATTGGACTTTTTGAAAATCCGTATCTTGATGTTACTGAAACTCGTAAGATTGTCGGGAATCCGAACTACATGAAGGAGGGGTATGAAGCTCAGGTGAAGTCCGTTGTATTGTTGAAGAATATCGATCAGCAAATGCCTATTCGTGGCCGAAAGAAAGTGTATGTTCCTAAAGTATACACTCCAGCGATGAAAGATTGGTGGGGTAACTACATACAGGCGCAGTTGGAATATCCTGTCAATATTGAGGTTTTGCGAAAATATGCTGATGTGACCGATAATCCCAATGATGCTGATCTGGCATTGGTGTTTGTTCGGAGCCCCATTAGTGCCGAAGGAGGGTATAGTGAGCGGGATCGTGTAAGTGGTGGAAATGGCTATGTGCCAATTTCTTTGCAATATGGCACTTATACTGCTTCAGCTGCCCGTGCGGAAAGTATGGCAGCAGGTGACCCCGTAATCGATCCTTCCATAATGAATAGGTCTTATAAAGATAAAACTACAACTGCTGCCAATGTGATGGATCTTCAGACTATTTTGGATACAAAAGCAATGATGAAGGACAAACCAGTTGTGGTATCTGTGACTGCGAACAAGCCAATGGTCTTTGCTGAATTTGAAAAAGAAGTTTCTGGTATTATTTTAAATTTTGGTATATCCACACAGGCGGTACTTGATATTATGTTTGGGAAATATGAGCCTTCGGGTTTACTACCCGTACAAATGCCCGCAAATATGGTTACGGTGGAGAAACAAGCTGAGGACCTGCCTTTCGATATGGAAGTATATATTGACCAGGCGGGGCATGCTTATGATTTTGGTTATGGTCTGAACTGGTCGGGTGTGATTAAAGATGAACGTGTACGTGAATTTGTGAAAAAATAAAAATGTTCAAGCATTTTATCAACCAAAAATCAAGTTCATAAAAAAGGCCTTTAAAATGAATTAAAGGCCTTTTCTGTACGCCAATCAGGATTCGAACCTGAGACCGTCGGTTTAGAAAACCGATGCTCTATCCAGCTGAGCTATTGGCGCGTCGCTTTCGGTAATGCAAAAGTAGACATTTGTGTTATATTTCCAAAATATCACCAGCTTTTTTTTGTGGTTTTTCAATAACTGATTGCTTTTCAATAAGATTATTTTATTGATCTAGGTCAAACAAAATGAATAAAACTGCTGTTACCTTTGTGTTATTAAACAAATAGAAAAAACATAAAATTATGGCACAAGGAAAATGGGAACTAGACGCTGCACATAGCGAGATAGAATTCAAAGTAAAACACATGATGATTACGAACGTTAAAGGAAACTTTGACGGTTTTAAAATAGATGTTGATGCCGAAGGCGAAGATTTTAAAAATGCGCTTGCCAAAGTGGTTATTAATACAGCATCTATCAATACACGTAATGAACAACGGGATGGACATCTAAAAAGTCCTGACTTTTTTGACGTGGAAAAATATCCTACCATTACTTTTGAGGCGACGAGTTTAGAAAATGAGCAAATTAAGGGAAATCTGACTATTCGTGACGTCACTAGACCGGTCGTATTTGATTTGGAATTTGCAGGAATACAAAAAGATCCTTGGGGAAATACGAAAGCTGGTTTTATTGTGGAAGGCAAAATCAAACGTTCAGAATTTGGCCTTAATTGGAACGCTGCTTTAGAAACAGGAGGCGTTATGGTGAGCGACGATGTAAAATTTAGTGCTGATATTCAGTTTATAAAAGCTCAATAGATACAATATATAAAATAAAATTTGGCAGGAGAGTAAAAATTCGTACTTTTGTCGCGGAGAGTTGGCAGAGTGGTCGAATGCGGCGGTCTTGAAAACCGTTAACTGTCACAGGTTCGGGGGTTCGAATCCCTCACTCTCCGCGAGGTGCAAATTTAAAGTTTTTAAAAAGCACTAAAAAATAGATAAATCCTGCAAAATCAATGATTTGCAGGATTTTTTTGTTTATGGGAATTGCTAAAATTTTCAAAAATACGCCAAAAGTTTGTGGCAAAATCGTGGCACTTTGGGGATTTCTAGAAGGTGCCACAAAGTTGTTTTTAAGTAGTTGATATTCAATGTTTAAAATCGATTGATTTCTTGGCTACTTTAAGCTTAGGTTCGAAATTTATACCTGTAATCCGTGAAATCTATATTTTTTCTAATTGCCTGACATAATATCTTTTAGCATTTTCTATAGAATCTATTTTATAATTTGGTTAATTGCGTATATTTGAGAGTTGCCTGCTATTTTTAAAACGATAGGAATATACAATGACCGAAGAAGAAATATTAAATACACTTGACAATTCCAATGACGGATATTACTGCTCGTTTGTTGATCTTGGATACGTTTACTCATTCCTCATTGACACACGACTAAATGTTTTTCGTGCCGACAACGACTATTGGGCAATTGCAGTTGAAAGACTTGGTTATAACCCAAGGGCCGGAGCAATTGTTCTTGACATTAATTACTATGGTAACTGTTTGACTAATCTGGAGTTTTACAATGAACGACCGACAGGCTACTACAGCATTCACCCAATTGACTTTGACAACTTCAACGACACTATTGAAGGTGAAAGTTTAAAATCAGATGCAAAATTTTGGTTGGTTCGTGGACAACAAGTTTCATTAAGTCATAATAAACAAGACTACTTGAACGCTGGTATTGAGCTGAAAGAATATGAACCAAATGAAATACGTGCTGAAGAAGTTGGAAGACTTGTCGTTTTGCAAAATCGCAACTTATTTCGTGCAACAGAAAATGAACTATACAAGTCCATTCCGACTGATTTGAAAAAAGTATTAGTGCTTGACGAATGGCATCATAAAGACTTCCAATTACAAATTTCACCTACAATGACAGACGAGCATTTACGTCAGACTTTTGAGTTCAATAAAAATTTAACCGGACTCGGTGGAATGACCTTTGAGCGTTTTGCACAATCATTCAGACAGCAGGAAATACTAAGTAATGATTGTAATAAAGAAATTTGGGAAAACAATAGACCAAGTTCCTATGAGACTTGGCAACTAATTGCTAAAGTCATTGTAACAAATGACCAGAAACAATATAAACCTACTTTAGAACCCAATACTCATTGGACAAATTGGCCAGACTCAGGAAGTATGTAATGGACGGACAAAAAAACAGCAGCAGGTAACATGGGTTTGCATCAGGCGGGCCGACGTGCAAACTTTGAGTTTTGTACTTCTACGTAACCTCAGTGCAAAACTCAACTGAGGGTTCGTTATTACCGTACAGTCGCAAAGCCGCCAGACGTTAGGCGTAATGTTGAGGATTGCAATTCCGGCTGTGTGAATTATGGAGGTTTTGTTGAGTTCAACCGTCTTTTCTAATGCAATCAATGGGCTGTCATTTGGGGCGTCGGTATAGCTTGTTGTTATCATTGGATTGACCATGCACAGTTTGGTCGTTTGCGCTCTAAAATCCTTCTTTCACGAGTTTGTAAGTATCATATAAAAATCTAATTTTCCCTTCTGCTAGCATCAGCTCCTTCGGTATTTTAACATTTGATTGATATCTTTGATGGTCGAAATTAGACCGTTCTTCAGTTGCAAACGATCACATGTTTGGAGGATTATGAGCTGTCAACTCAGCGAAGTTGATCGATCTGATTTTTGGAAAACAATGTGATTCAGAGATAGGTAATATTCTATTAACTTTTGTAAATTAGGAAAGTGGCAATAGGTTTGTTTTTGCGGCATAAGTCTTTCGCTATGCAGTTAATTACTTCTTAGGGGTGAAAGGATAAAATATGGGTGGAAAATTGATTTTAAATCTCTCGTTTCTGTTTGCGCAGGTGCTTCTAGTACAGGGCTGTTTGTACAAATCGCAGCAGACAATAACGGATAATACTAAAAAGGAAATTACAGCGGTTTCAATTTCTGCTATTGGCGGATTTACCGCAGTACCCTCAAACGGTTATACGATGAGGATAACAAGAGATAGTGTATATTGTCTGTTTTCAGCAATTGATACAGCCCAAAGTGCCCTAAAATCATACAGCAATACGGAGGAAAAATGGAACTTACTATTGAATAAAATTGAATTAGAGAAATTTGCTGATGCTAAAGAAGGGGAATCGCGCCAGTCATACGATGGAATCGATATTAAAATAAGCATTGAGACAAAAAGTGGAAAATATACAAAGCTGAATGCTGATAATAGTCCAAGTTGGGATAGCTTGTATAGACACTTGGAAGGATCTTTTATCCCGCAGTCACTTGAAAACGAAAAAAGTAAACATTAAACAAGGGATTTAATTAAAAAAAATTACTTAGAGGAGCTTTTCGTAACTTAGGATATTTTGAAAGTTCTCAGATTATAATTATCCGTAAAAAGGTTCATAAATAGATACTTATGTCAACGGTATTAATGATAAGAAATGTCGCAAGTAATCTGTTTTCCAGTCTCTTTACTGTTAATAAAAAAAACGGCGGGTAAAAACCTGAGCTATTCGCTCAGGTATTTCTGATTATTAAAAGTTTCGGGACAATACTGTTTTATGCTATCGCACTGTATATAGCTGTAACCAGTAAGAAATAGACCGCAAAAGCGGCTAAAGTGATGCCGATCACTTTGAAGTATTTGACAGCTGCGCTGTCTTCACTTCTAAATACCTGCATATTAAGCATCGCTGCAATTGCTCCGGCGCCGCCACCCAAAGCTCCGCCATATAAAAGTAAAAGTGGAAGAAGTGCTAAGACAAGCTGATACCAAGGGAGTTTTGCAACTATTCTGTGTTTCTCACCATTGATTATCAATATGGGGGCAACGTCGGGAAGGGATGGCTTTGGATAGGCCTTTACAATCGTTCCATGATCATCAGGTATTAAAAAAGGCTTACCTTTTTCTCCGGATTGCTCAACAAGAGCATCGTTTTTGAACAATATTTGCTTACCCGTCCAGAATGTGATCTGCATGACGAAGCTTGAATCTGGAAAGTCTGGTAAATTAAAAAGGTACTTCATCTAATATGGTCTTTTTTCTTTGTACTTGCTGCAAAAGTGCAAAAAAATTGGATAATTAATTAAAACAATATCTGTTTAAGCTCAAATATTCTATCACTCAATTGACTAAGTTTTTTTGTACTGTTAATGAGTTAGACATTGCCACAAACAACAATAGTAATTGATTTCCCTTTAATGTGCGTTGAATCTGTAACATTTAATCCAATTCCTGGCTGAGGAATAATGTCGGATTATAGCGTGAAGTATCATCCCCAGAACCTCATAGAAAAGACATTCACAAGGGTAAAGTATATTAACGATGAACATGATAGATTAGCTTATTCAAGCGGTGTTTTTTGTATCTTTATTTTCTTCTAAAAATAATAGACGGGATATTTTCCGAAAAATAAAATCATAATATAGTATGGACGAAATTTTCAAAAAACAGGTTTATGAAGTGGCTAAGCTCATTCCGAAGGGTCGAGTAACGACTTATGGAGCCATAGCAAAAGCTTTGGGTTTTCCTAACCACTCAAGGCACGTCGGGAAAGCCATGGGCGGCTGCCCGAAAGATGTTCCTGCTCATCGCGTAATTTCAAGTGGTGGGGTGCTAGCAGTGCCTGAGTTTCAGGAACGTATTGAAAACGAGGGACTTGTTGTGGATAATTTGCGGATCAAGGATTTTAGAAAGTTGTTTTGGAATCCGATGGACGAATTAATCGATTAATTTAATAACATGAAATACTGTGCTTTTCTACGCGGCGTCAATGTGAAGGGAACCAATATGAAGATGGTAGATGTCTGTCAAGTTTTTAAGGACGCCGGAGTAACTGACGTTACTTCGGTACTGGCTTCTGGAAATATTGTTTTTTCGTCGGACAAAGCGGCCGACTCGCTCAAGCGGCTATTGGAGGAGTCCATGTCGGCATATTTTTCTTATGAAGCTTTTTTATTCATCCGGTCGCAGGAAGAGGTGGAGTTGCTGCAGGCAAACATTCCGTTTGAAATGCATACGGACTTCCATGTATATGCTTTTGTAGGGACAGAGGGTGTCGAAACAATACTGATGGATGAATTCAGCAATTCGACGCAGGCGCAAGGGGAGAAGGCCGAGATTGTCGATACGGTCTTTTATTGGCGTGTGCCCAAGGGAAATACGTTGGATTCCAGCTTTGGAAAGGTATTAGGAAAAAAGAATCTTAAAGATAAGATGACAAGCCGGAATATCAATACCTTTGAAAAGATATTGAAAAAAATGGGTTAATCAACGGCAAGAGCCCGGATAGTGCCGGGCTCTTTTTTGTTTTATGGAATTCAGCGGGATGTGAAGCGGTTTCTCGGATGAAAACTTCAGTGATATTGATCTTAATCGATCTCCGCCGATTTAGCCCAGATATTAATATGGCCATCTTTTGCGTAAAGATCAATTTCGTGAATTTCCTCCGGACTAAACGACAGATTCTTCAAGGCACCAACACAATCAACGACCTGTTGTTGTCTTGACGCACCAATGAGTGCCGATGTAACCTCCTTCTTGCGTAAAACCCAGGCAATCGCCATCTGCGCGAGCGACTGTCCTCTACGCTGTGCAATTGCATGTAAAGCCTGGATATTCTTTTGATTTTCTTCGTTAAGGAATTTCGTCTGAAGTGATTTAGACTGCGAAGCACGACTGTCCTCCGGGATATGTTGTAAATATTTATCGGTGAGCATGCCCTGTGCTAAAGGGGAGAATACGATGGAACCAATGCCTATCTCATCCAACGTGTCAAGCAAACCATCGGTTTCTACCCATCTGTTTAACATGGAGTAGCTGGGCTGGTGAATAATAAACGGTGTGCCCAAAGATTTCAGGATCGCATAGGCCTCTTTTGTGCGTTGTGAGTTATAGGATGAAATACCGACATAAAGTGCTTTTCCGCTGCGGACTAGCTGATCCAGTGCCAACATGGTCTCCTCCAAAGGGGTATTGGGGTCGAAACGATGTGAATAGAAAATATCGACGTAATCGATACCAAGGCGCTTGAGTGATTGTTCACAGCTTGATATCAGATATTTACGGCTTCCCCATTCTCCATAAGGCCCATTCCACATGTGATATCCTGCTTTTGATGAAATAATCATTTCATCGCGTAAACCGTAAAATTGTTCTTTTAATATTTGTCCGAAGGCCTTTTCGGCGCTCCCAGCAGGAGGGCCGTAATTGTTTGCGAGGTCAAAATGGGTAATTCCCAAGTCAAACGCGGTTGTGCAAATATCAACTTTGGTTTGATGGGGCGTGTCGTCACCGAAATTATGCCACATTCCCAATGAGATGGCAGGCAATAGAAGACCGGATTGACCACAACGATTATAGATCATATCTTGATATCGGTCTGGATTTGCTGTATACTGCATAGTCTTGAATAGTTTTAATCCAAACTAAGATAAATTTATGCTTATTTGCAAGTTTTAACTAGACACTTTATATGTAATTTTTTAGTACAGGGCAACTTTCGAAAGGATCTTATGCAGATGTCCTTCAAGAGCATTTGGAAAACTGTAGGGTAATGTCTTTTATAAATCGAAATTTAATGTATTTTTATATGAAATCTAAGAAACTGATCAATTCGTACTATGAGGAAAATTCTGACCATCCTATGCTTTGTTTTTATTGTATTGGGGAATTGTTATGCACAATCAAAACATTTGCTTTTCAAGACTGATTTTGGCGATTTTAAAGTTGTACTTTATGACTATACGCCCAACCATCGCGATTTGATGTTGCGATCTATTCGGGATACTGTCTATCAGGGTGCATTGTTTAATCGCATTATTGAAAATTTTGTCGTGCAGGGCGGAGAGCATGATATTGATATTGAAAAACGTGAGGCGGCAGATCCCCTTCATAAAAAACCACGACTGGCAGCAGAATTCGATGACCGCGCTTTTCATAAAATGGGTGCTCTGGGTGCAGGACGGGATGGAAATCCCATGAAGGCATCTTTTTTGAATCAGATCTATTTCGTGGTTGGAAAGAAAATCACGGCAGCTGAGCTTGATAGTCTGGAATTAAAGAAAGGCATAAAATATACTGCAGCACAACGTAAGGAGTACTTAGCTCGCGGAGGACAGCCAAGACTCGATCATGATTTTACCGTTTTTGGCGAAATTTATGAAGGCTTTGAAGTGATTATGAAAATAAGTCGTGTAAAAACGGATAAACAAGATTATCCACTTCATAAGGTGCCTTTTAAGATTGTTGAAATAAGTAAATAACCTTGACCACCGAATTAATATTGATAAAAAAAGGGCTTAATTGCCCTTTTTCTATTTACGATGTTGATCAAATTCTTCTTTAAGCTTCTGATAACGCTCTTTCCACTCGTCTGGTAGCTTTTTCGGGATATCTTTAAGACTTTTCAGCTGAAATGCAAATACACAGGCTGCGAAACCAACCGTACTAATAGCCATTCCTGTCCAGATCACCAGTGAGAAACCGGCAAATAGTGGATTCCAAAGCAAGATAAAGCTGAAAATAATGCCTAAAATGGCAAATAACAAATTCCAACCCCAAGATTTACTACCGTAATTTTTGAGATCAAAGGAAAAGGACAGCAGTTGGAAGGATTTAAAAAGTGCATAAAAACCCACGATAAATGCCAAGGTGCTCGCTGATAACAGCGGATTGGCAATCAGCAATATGCCGAATAGGGTATAGAGGATGCCCCCGGTGAGGTACCAGCCCCAACCATCCACTTCATCTTTATTCTGCACGGCAAAAATGATCTCCAAAATACCGGAAATAATAAATGACCATGAAAATAGAATTGCTAATGTGAGAAATGCAGCAACAGGTGTGGAAATGGTGTAGAAACCCAAAAGAATTAATAGAATACCGATAATCAATGGGATATACCAGTGCTTGATGGATGTCCGGATCGTTTTAAAAAATGAATTTGCCATAATAATGAGTTAAAATATTGCAGATAAAAAAGCCCCATTAATTTCTTAAAGAGGCCTTACATATATAAAACTGATTAAATTAGGCAAAAGGAAAATGTACTAGATCTTTCCAGTCTCTTTTAAAAGTTTGTAATATGCATACACGATATTGATTTCAGCATTTGTGTATTTCAATTCCGCTTCAAGTTTTGAGTTTGATGCATCCATGATATCGACGATCAACGCCAATTGGTTCAAATACTTTTTCTCAATAATACGATAGTTCTCATCTGCAAGCGCTTTATTGTACTCCAAAGTCTTGCGTTGTGAGTAGGCCTCATTGTATTTAATGTATGCAGTATTAACAGCTACGCTGGTTTTTTGTTTCAGAGCGCTTGCGTATTTCTCGTTTTTTTCAATTTGTAGATCATTTAGCTTAAGCTTTTTTCCGGTGGAGTAGACTGATGAAATCGTATAGCTTAGCGAGATACCCGTATTCCAGGTATTCATGTATTTGTCGATCACCGGCATCACATTGGTGATAGGTTTCACAAGACTGTTTCCCGCGAATACGCTAAGGGCAGGGGATCGTTCTGATTTTGTAATAGCCTTTTCTGTCTGCAGAAGCTCGGTCTCTTTGGCCGCAAGTTGAAGGCCCGGGCTGGACCCATAAGCATCTTGTTTCAAGCTCTCGAGGTCTGCCAGCTGAAATCTGCTATCTAATAGTTTATCATCCGGCTCAATTACTGTGCCCTCCTGTAGTCCTAACGCGACTATAAGCTCGTCATTCAGGATTTTCCGATTGTTTTGAATGACCTCTTTCGCTAGTTCCAATTCAGATATTTGTAATTGGTTTCGGATGACATCATTTTTAGTGATCATGCCCTGTTTATATAATTTTTCCGTCAGGTCTAGCCTTTTGTGGGCAAGCTCAATATTTTGATTATAGACAGCTTCTTGATTTTTCAGTTTAAATAGATCAAGGTAATAGCCTAAAACCAAAATTTTAATGTTCTGTTCTTCATTCTTATGATCTAATTCAGCCAGCTCCTCACCCAAGGAAGAGGCTTTGATGCTATTTTTTACCACACCTCCTTTCCAGATAAGTTCTTTCGCCTCCAAAGCATAATTATTGCCGAAATGGGGTAGAGGTACCTTTTCCGATCCTGATAAGTCTTTGTCGATCAACGCAGCATTGCCGAGGTAAAAGGCAGATGCCGAAGCGCTGATTTCGGGAAGCCTTCTTAATTTTGCAACTTCTGTTTTTTGTTGGGCGATACTTACAGCTGATGCCGAAACGATAAGATTTGGGTGGTTATGGATAGCAAGTTCAAACAGTTTTTCAATTGTTATTTTCCGGCTGTTTATGCTGTCTTGACCGTATGTTTGATTGCAAAAGAATGTAAAGAAGCATAACGTCAAGTAAAAACCTATTTTTCGGGCTCTTGACTTCATATTCATGGTATTTAACTTTGTTTTATATATGTGATACAAAGTTAGCATGCCTTGGGGGGAAAAGAAATGTTTGATTCCTGCTTTATGATGTTCAATTGGTAACAAGATTGGCTTGCTGTTCACGAAATAGCTTGGGTGTTATCCCGACATGTTTTTTGAAAAACTTGCTAAACGCATATTGATCTGAAAAATTAAATTCCTGTGAGATTTGATTGATTGTTTTGGTAGAAATGGTGAGTTGCGCTCTAGCTTCTGTGACTAGCCAGTTACTAATAATTTCAGAGGGCGATTCTTTTGTAATCTCCTTGACGCTGATCGAAAGGTATTTGATGGAGATGTTGAGGCGGTCGGCGTAGAATGCTAGATCGCGCTGTTCTTTGTAGTGATCGGCTATAAGCTGTAAAAAATGAACAGTAATTTCTTCCTTTCTTTTATTGTGTGTCTTTCTGGAGCTTTCGCCGGCGGTATAGATCACATCGGCCAAAAGGTAAATAATCGCCATAAAAATATTGATATTGGCTTTTTGGAGAAAATCCTTCTTCGGATCGATCGGTTTTTTACGGTTGCTATGCAAAGTGCATAACAATGTCCAGATCGCTTCAAAATCGTTGGGGGCGGGAGTAAAAGGTGTGGAACGATTGGCATTGATTAACCGATACGCATCGTATCGACTGATCGACAATCGTATTCGGTTGGAAAAATTCCGGTCATAATGAAGTATTTTAAATATAGCATCGGTACTAATTGTCGTAAAGCTGTAGTACTTATTGTATCCGATAAAGAGGATATTACCAGCTTGGAGATCGGTGGGCGTACCATTGCTATTGACCTGAATAGAGCCTCTATAAAGCAGGATACAAGTCGTCCATAAGGGGTGATAGTAGTAGACTTCTCCTTGTGCAGAAAGTTCTGATTGATCTATAAGTTCTATTTCATTCATTTTTTCAATAAAAAAGTAAGGAATAGCGTAGGCAACTTTACCGCTATAATAGCAAAAAATTGTTATATCCTGTTTAGCAAAAGGGGGCAATCAGTTTCTTTTGTGCTAGGAGCTCTGCAATATAGGATTGATTTATGGAGCAGCCTTAGAGCGACTCCATAAATTTTGTATTACCGTCCTTAAAAAGCGACTTTTTTAGGGTCTGATCCGGAAAAACCCATTTGAGGGAGTTCGAGGATAGTTTTGATATCGCTTGCTGTCAGGTCAAAATCGTCGATAGCTAAATTTCGTTTTATATTAGCGGGATTGGTTGATTTTGGTAACGGCAAGATGCCCTGAGATAAGGCAAATTTGATACAGAGTTGTCCAACACTTGTATTCTTTTCCTTAGCCAGTGCAACGAGTGTTTCATCCTGCAATATTCTGCCCGAACCCAGCGGTGACCAAGCCTGAACTAGGATGTCATTGGATTGGCAGAGTGCCACGGTATCTTCCTGAAGATAACCCGGATGAAATTCAATTTGGTTCACAGCAGGTACGATTGTCGCTGACTCCAATAATTTGGCGAGATAGTCTTTTGGAAAATTACTCACACCGATAGCTCTTATTTTCCCCTGTTGATACAGATGCTCAAAAGCTCGCCAGGTGTCCGCGTTGATGTCAGACCAGTTTGCAAACTGTGTTTCGTTGGCTGGCCAGTGAATCAGGTAAAGATCGAGATAGTCCAATTGTAGATCGCTGAGCGATTGTTCAAATGCAGCAATTGTCTTATCGTATCCACGTTCGGTGTTCCAGAGTTTTGTTGTAATAAACAGTAAATTACGATCTATACCACTGTCTTTTATAGCCTTTCCAACACTCTTTTCGTTTCCATAGATAGCTGCGGTGTCAATATGTGTGTATCCAGCGGCAAGAGCTTCTTTAACTGCCTGATAAGCTTCTTCGCCCTCGGGAATTTGCCAAGTTCCAAATCCAATTGCCGGAATTTCAACTCCATTGTTCAATTTGAATGTTTTCATTGTCAGTTGTGTTTTTTAATTTGAGCTAAAATAGGATTTCGCCTGTAGTATCCCGTCACTGAAATGTCAAGAGGAATACTTTTGGGTGGAGGTGAAGCGACTTATTCTGTATTGCCAAAATATATTTATTTTCACAATTTTATTGTCAAAAGGGGTGCAATTCCTCGTTAATTATGGCATTAATTCTTATCTTTAGGCGAATTTTTGAGAAATTCAGATTTTTCAATGATTTCACATAGCATTAAAAATTAAACATATTTCTAATAGATTACTATGTCAAACAAATCAAAAATTGTTTGGACAAAAACAGATGAAGCTCCTTTATTAGCGACTTATTCGTTTTTGCCTATCGTTCAAGCGATTACAGCTACAGCTGGTATCGATGTTGAATTGAGAGATATCTCTTTAGCAGGCCGTATTCTTGCTAGCTTTCCAGAATTTTTAAAAGAAGATCAAAAAATTGCTGATGCATTGGCTGAATTGGGACAGTTGGCAACAACTCCTGAAGCAAACATCATTAAATTACCGAATATCTCCGCATCAATTCCGCAGTTAAAAGGTGCTATCGCTGAATTACAGCAAGCAGGATACGCTGTTCCGAACTATCCTGATGAAGCGACCACAGATGAAGAAAAGTCAACCAAAGCTAAGTATGCAAAGGTATTGGGTTCTGCTGTAAATCCTGTATTACGTGAAGGAAACTCAGATCGCCGTGCACCTAAAGCGGTTAAGAATTATGCAAAAGCAAATCCACATAAAATGGGTGCTTGGGCGAAAGATTCCAAAACAAAGGTGTCATCCATGACTTCAGGTGATTTCTACGGTTCAGAGCAGTCGGTAACCGTTGAAAATGAAGGCCAATTCAAAATTGAGTTTGTTGATGAGCAAGGTGCAGTAACAGAATTAAAAGGACTTTCTGCATTGAAAGCGGGTGAAGTTATTGATTCTTCAACGTTGAGCTTAACTGCATTGAAAGCTTTTGTAGCTGATGCTATCGCTGAAGCGAAAGCCGCAGGGGTATTGTTGTCTGCACATTTAAAGGCAACAATGATGAAAGTTTCTGATCCGATTATATTTGGTGCTGTTGTTGAAACTTATTTTGCGGATGTTTTTGCGCAATATGGCGATTTGTTCAAAGAACTGGGTATCAATAAAAATAACGGTTTAGGCGAGGTTTATGCTAAAATCGCAGGTCATGCAAAAGAGGCTGAAGTGAAAGCTGCTATTGACGCTGCTATCGCAAATGGTCCTGCTTTAGCGATGGTAAATTCGGATAAAGGCATTACAAATTTCCACGTGCCTTCTGATGTAATTATTGACGCTTCTATGCCAGCAATGATCCGTATCGGTGGTAAGATGTGGAATAAAGACGGTCAAGAAGAAGATACGATTGCTATGGTTCCTGATCGTTGTTACGCTGGCGTTTACGAAGCGACAATTGAAGACTGTAAGGAACATGGTGCTCTAGATCCAAAAACAATGGGCTCTGTGCCAAACGTTGGTTTGATGGCGCAAAAAGCTGAGGAATACGGATCCCATGATAAAACTTTTCAAGCTGCAGGAAACGGAGTTATTCGCGTTGTTGATGCGGAAGGAAATGTTTTCATGGAGCAAAAAGTAGAGACAGGAGATATCTTCCGTATGTGTCAAACGAAAGATGCTCCGATTCAGGACTGGGTGAAATTGGCTGTGAATCGCGCTCGTTTATCTGAGACACCTGCTGTATTCTGGTTGGATGAAAACCGTGCACATGATAGAGAAATCATTAAAAAAGTAGAAAAATACTTGCCAAACTTTGATACAACTGGTTTGGATATTCGTATTTTATCTCCGATTGATGCGACGAAATTCTCTTTGGAACGTATTCGTAAAGGCGAAGATACTATTTCCGTGACTGGTAACGTATTACGTGATTATTTGACGGATTTATTCCCGATCTTAGAAGTGGGTACATCAGCTAAGATGTTGTCGATCGTTCCATTGATGAATGGTGGTGGTTTATTTGAAACAGGTGCTGGTGGTTCGGCTCCGAAACACGTAGAGCAATTCCTGCAAGAAGGTTACTTGCGTTGGGATTCATTGGGTGAATTCTTGGCACTTGGTGCTTCATTGGAGCACTTGTCTCAAACACAAAATAACCCGAAAGCGTTGGTGTTGGCGGAGACATTGGATGAAGCTACAGAGAAATTCTTGGCTAATGACAAGTCTCCGGCACGTAGAGTTGGTCAGATCGATAACCGTGGGTCGCATTTCTACTTGACATTATACTGGGCGCAGGCTTTGGCAGCGCAAACAAAAGATGCGGAATTAGCTGAGAGATTTGCGACGGTTGCAAATGTGTTAACAGAAAATGAAGTGAAAATCAATGAAGAATTGATCGCGGCTCAGGGGCATGCACAAAACATCGGTGGCTACTATTTCCCGAATGATGAATTGGCTGCGAAAGCAATGCGTCCTTCTGAAACATTGAATAATGCAATTTCTAGCATTTAAGCAGTAATTGTTTTCATAAAAAAGAAGCCCAGTTCGTTTGATCTGGGCTTCTTTTTTGTTGTTTGCAAAAAGTGTAGCAATTCCACTAGTTTAATGGATGTTTGACACCTGTAAAGGTCATCTTAACAGGTATGATATGTCCGTTTTTGTCAAATTTCATTTCTTCGATGCAAGTTACTCGCTCGTTCGCTCCATCTTTGCCAAGCGGTCTACGGTGATAGACAATAAAATATTTGTCCTTGTTGGGTACTTTGATAACCGAATGATGACCCGCGCCAACGGCTACCTCGGGATCCCGTTCCAATATTGTCCCGATTCGCTCAAAAGGGCCAAAGGGCGAGTCGGCGATGGCATAAGCGACTTTGTAGTCGGGGCCTGTCCAGCCGCCTTCCGACCACATGAAATAATATTTTCCATCTTTTATAAACATAAACGGTCCTTCGACGTAATCCTTAGGGGTGATTTCCTTGTAAAAGGTACCATCATCAAAAGGGAGCAAACCTGTGAAATCTGGTTTGAGTTTGACCATATTGCAGTGCTTCCAACCGCCATAATACATGTAGAAAGTGCCGTCTTTATCTTTGAAAACAAACTGATCTATCGGCTGAGCGCCATTGATAATATCGTTGATTAGGGGTTTGCCCAATAGGTCGGTATAAGGGCCTTCTGGCTTGTCAGCCACAGCGACCCCAATGCCTCCGATCTCTCCCTGATGCACATCATTGGCTCCGAAAAACAGATAATATTTGCCCTTGTTTTCCAATACTGCAGGTGCCCACATGGCTTTTTTCGCCCATTTAACGTTGCTGTTCTCCAAGATGCGGCTATGTTTTGTCCAGGTGGCCAAATCGGAAGATGAAAATGCGTCAAAGAATATCTGCTCTTCATAAGGCGCCGAATAAGTTGGGAATATCCAATATTTATTGCCATAGATAATGCCTTCAGGATCAGCGTAGTTGCCCGTGATAACAGGATTCTTCTGGGCAAAAAGTGTCGCGGTTAAAAGTAAGGTAGTTGATGTTAAAAATATTTTAATCATTATGTCGGTTTAAACTTGTAAGGTACGGGATAGATTTGATTGGGATATGACTAAATGAATCATTTATATGACCATTTGTCTCATTGTTTTTTGAAATGTTAAAATTTTGTTAAAATCTTATTATGGTTTCGATTGTTTCCGATTTATTTCACATATTTGTTTATGTCATTTCCAAATGGCATAAATACTTTTCATAAAATAGGTTAATAATATGGCTAAGATACCCAAAGTCTCCCAGACTTTGGGTGTTTTTTTATTCCCGCTGCAGCCCAAAAATCATGACTAATTTCTTATCGTTATATAAATTTAAGGTCTGTTCGGCTATGTCGAATTGGATTTGTTTTTGTTCGAAAATTTGAAAAAAGTCATTTTCGATATTAATGCCATTGCAGGAGCGCATCGTGCTCGCTAAGTGTAGGAAGCTGATTTTATTGTCTTTAATGCTAAAACTTCCCCAAAAGTTGTTGCATCCCGTTGTGCCGGTAATCGTGCTATTTTTGGCATCGAACCCGATACTTGCTTTGCTGGAGCTGACATCCTTTCCATTTAGCTGAAGTAGATTCCATTTAAATCGAGCAAGAAATGCGGCAACGCTAGGCAATTCATTTGTGTGTTCTTTGGAGAGGATGTCAATTAAACTGTAAGTAACAGTGTCGGTATCTTTTTGTTTCGTTTCTTTTACCCTAATACGGTAACGGTAGCCTTCTTGGTAATCAAAACCGTGAATTGGTGCCGAGAAATATTCCCATTTCTTCTTTTTTTCAGACTTTACCTGTAGACATTTTAGTTTTCCGAGACTCTGGGCATTCACATAGTTGTCTCCAATCTCCCATATAGCGATTTCTGTATTTTGTACTAAGGATTTCTTGATCGTTTTAGCTAAGGTGTATGTTGAACGCGTATCAATTTTCTGTTTAAGGATTTTGATATCGTATTCAAATTTTGGGTCATAGTCAAACTGGAGGATTTGTGCGTAAAATTTCTCCCAATCGTTGCTATTGGAGTATTTCACAAGATAGGGCGGTATTTCTTGAAGACCTGATTTTACCTTTATACGAAAATAAGAGCGCTGAGCAAGCAAACTTGTGTGTGGAAGGAAGAGCGTTAAAAAGAGTAATGAGAAACAGTATAGTGACGACTTCTTCATAATTAGAATGTAAATATCAATAAAAACGTATCTTTAAACATGAATATTGCACGGGTGAATCTGTGCCTGCTACTTGTATTTTCTCTGTTAAGTCTGCAGGTTTACAGCCAAAATAGGAAGGATTATTTTAAAACGCAAATTGCCCTTGGGGAATTGACGGATCCACAACTGAAAGAGGTGTCGGGTATCACGCCGGCTTATCGGGAGGGCAATTTTTGGGTGCATAACGATAGTGGTGATGGTGCAACTATTTATTTAATCGATCGTCAGGCCAAACTACTGAAGACGTTTTCACTCGAAGGGGTATCTGTCGTCGACTGTGAGGATATCGATCGGGTGAAAATTGGGGACACCTATTTTATCGTCCTTGCGGACATCGGAAACAATAGCGGGAAAAGAACCTGGACATGCCTGTATGTATTTCCTGAGCCTCAGGCTGATGATCCTGGGCTTATTCCGAAAAAGTCAATTCGGGCGATCTTTCTTAAATTTCCGGGCCAGAAACGTTTAGATGCCGAATCGATTATGATTGATCCAATAGACAAAATGTTGTATGTAATATCTAAACGTGAATTTCGATCGACTGTTTATTCCGCAGCGGTATTTACAAATGCTAAACAGCAGTATTTTACCTTAAATAGCGTAGCGGAGCTCCCATTTACTTTTGCTACTGCTGCCGCTATAGATCCGACCGGTACACAGTTGCTCGTAAAGAATATTACCCATATTTTCTATTGGCAGAGGAACCGGAGTGAATCCTGGAAACAGGTACTCCAACAAAAGCCAGCTATTCTGCCTTATCAGGTGGAGCCACAAGGGGAAGCGATAGCTTTCGATAGCAAGGGAAATGGATTTTATACAATTAGCGAGCGTCCATTTGGTTTAAAATCCTATCTTTATTTTTTTGAAAGAAATCAATAAATTTATGATAAACACTAGACCTATTTTCAGTTATTCGCTGTATAATTTTCATCAAACCGAGCCTATCAAAAACTACCTATTTTGTTCAAGAGGTATTAGGCTTATGTTAATTGCCTTCGTTTTATTTTTATGTACCCTCACGAACGCCTTTGCTGCCAAAGTGGACACCTTGTCCATTCAGAGCCCATCCATGGGTAAAGCAATTAAGACTGTCGTAATTCTTCCTCAAAATTACTCGAACAAAATCAGTTATCCGGTCCTTTACCTGTTGCATGGTTATTCCGGTAATTATAGCAATTGGGTAAAGAATTCCAGTATAAGCGCATTGGCAGATCAATATGGTTATATGGTGGTATGTCCTGACGGTGGTTTTGGAAGCTGGTACTGGGATGTTGCGAATGATAAAAATTACCAATATGAAACTTTTGTGTCCAAAGAGCTGATCGATTATATGGATCAGCACTATTCGACGATCAAGGATCGGAGCGGAAGGGCAATTAGTGGTTTAAGTATGGGGGGGCACGGTGCGCTGTCTCTGGCCATAAAACATCAGGATAGCTACGGCGCTGCAGGAAGTACAGCTGGTGGGGTAGATTTTAGACCTTTTCCCTTAAACTGGGAAATTAAAGATCGCATTGGAAATTATGCTGATGTACCGCAAGAATGGGATAATCGTGTTGTTATTAATATGGTTCCCAAATTAGTCAATAATAAGCTTCGCTTAATCATCGACTGCGGTAAGGAAGATTTTTTCTACACTGTTAATGTTGCATTGCACGATAAATTAATGTACCATAATATAAATCATACTTTTGTTACAAGTGAAGGCGGGCACAATTGGGAGTACTGGTCGCGTTCAATTATTTATCAAATGGCTTTTTTTAAAGGATATTTTGATCAAGCAAAGAAAAGTGAAAAGAAAAATGGATAAAAATTTGGCATAAATGAATAAAATGCTATTTTTGTTAAACAGAGACCTTAACTAACAAATTATAAACTTATTATTAAGCCTTACAAATTGTAAGGCTTTTTTATTATTTTCAGCAAAATTTTTGACTTCACTCGATTATGTTTAAGCCTAAAAAGGTTGTTTTTTGTTTTTCTTCCATTTTGTTCTGCGTACAGCAGGCATATAGTCAACAGTCTAAGTCTATTTCTGGGTTTGTTAGGGACAGTATCAGCGGTGAAAATATTATTGGTGCCGTCATACGAAACGATACAGAGAAAAAATCCACCGCTTCAAATAAATATGGTTTTTTTAGTTTGTCTGTACGTGATGCCAGCAAAGGGATGGAAGTATCATCTTTAGGCTATCGAACGAAAGCATTTTCTGTCCGCCTTGACAAGGACTCCACTTATATTATTCAGTTGGTACCTGAGGAAAATCAGCTCGCTGAGGTTACCGTAACTGGAAATAGGCGCAAATCAATAAAGGATCTAACCCCTGGGTTGACACAGTTTAGCCCTAAGGAAATCGAAAAAGTTCCTGTACTATTTGGAGAAAAGGATATTCTCAAGACTATTCAGCTATTTCCGGGAGTAACCAGTGGGGGGGAAGGAAGCAGCAACTTTTATGTGCGTGGCGGTGGTGGCGACCAAAATCTAATCTTATTGGACGAAGCGCCTGTATATAATAGCTCGCACTTGTTCGGTTTTTTCTCAACATTTAATTCTGATGCGATCAAGGATGTTAATTTCTATAAGGGGGGCGTTCCAGCTCAATATGGAGGTAAAATATCCTCGGTAATGGAAATAACAACCCTGGATGGAAATAATCAGCATTTCAATGTGGAAGGTGGGTTGGGGCTTATCGCTTCGAGGCTTAAACTGGAGGGGCCGATTCAAAAAGGCAAGAGCTCATTTATGATCTCCGGTAGACGTACTTATGCTGATCTTTTCTTAAAGCTTTCAAGTGATGAGAATATTAAGAAGAGTGCGCTCTTTTTTTATGACCTCAATGCAAAATTAAATTATCGCATCAATGATAAGAATACACTTTACTTGTCTGGATATTTCGGCAAGGATGCGATGGCTTATCATGATTTGTTTGACTTCAATTGGGGAAATGCGACTGGAACCATGCGCTGGAACCATGTGTGGAGCAATAGGTTGTTTAGCAATACTACGCTTATTTTTAGCAAATTCAATTATCAGGTTAAGATTGAGGATGATAACAACTTTAAAATCCGTTCAGACATCTTTAATTATAATTTTAAACAAGATTTCCAATACAATCTTTCGGACCGTCACAATCTAAAATTTGGATTGCAGGCAGCCTTGCAGGAAATCCGACCGGCAAGTATCGAAGCTGGCGAAGATTCGAAGGTGAATTCATTGCAAATTCAACATCGCAAGGGTGCTGATGTTGCTGCTTATTTAACCGATGACTGGTCTATTACCGATCGTTTAAAATTAAATTATGGACTGAGGGCATCCGCTTACGCAACATTGGGGCCGGGTACATTTTATACCTTCGATTCTGCAGGTGAGGCCGTAGATTCTACCTATGTGGGAAATGGCAAGTTGGGTAAAAAGTACTTCTATCTGGAACCTCGCGTTTCCTTAAACTACGCTATCAATGATTTAACGACGTTAAAGGCTTCTTTTAATACCAATGTTCAGTATCTGCATCAATTGAGCAATACAACCAGTAGTCTTCCTACAGATCAATATGTACTGAGCAATAATACGATTAAACCCCAGCTATCCAATCAGTATTCGCTTGGTTACTTTCGGAATTTTGCATCCAACAGATATGAATTCTCTGTTGAAGGTTATTACCGAGATTTAAAGAACCAGATTGATTATAGGAATGGTGCCGATCTACAGGCAAATGAATTGCTGGAAGGAGAATTGCTGTTTGGAAAAGGTAGAGCGTACGGTATTGAATGGTTTCTGAAAAAGAGACTGGGGCGATTTAGCGGCTGGCTGAGTTATACTTTGTCCAAAAGTGAGCGGCAATTTGAACAGATTAATGATGGTCAATGGTTTAACGCACGTCAGGACAAAACGCATAATATAGCTATTGTGGGACAGTATCAATTAAATCCGAAGTGGAATTTAAGTGCGAATTTCGTCTACTATACAGGCGATGCTGTGACGATGCCAGCGGGCAAATATTTTGTTGATGATCGTACGATCTTCTATTACGATAAAAGAAATGGGCAGCGGATGCCTGCTTATCACCGCCTGGATTTGGCAGCAACTTATGATATTAAGCGGACAAAGAATAGCTACTCGAGCTTGTCTTTTGGTCTCTATAATGCCTATAATCGAAAAAATGCCTATTTGATCGACTTTAGAGAAAAAGAAGGACAATCCAATGTCACCGAAATTTATCGGATAGCATTGTTTGGGACGATACCATCGATTACTTGGAATTTTAAATTTTAGCAAAGAATGAAGAAGATATTAGGTGTTATAGCTGTTTCAATAATTACTTTATGGGGCTGTGAGGACAAAATAGACCTGGAACTGCCGGAAAATACAGGCCAATTGGTTATTACTGCCGATCTGATGGTTTCGGATCAACAGCACGAAATTAGTATTCAGAAGGTTGTAAGCATTAAAGATTCTCTATTTTCTCCGATAACAGATGCTGAAGTAATTGTTAAGAATATGCAGAATAATCGGACTTATACGTTTCAGGCTGGCCACGACGGGGTTTATAGCAATAAGACATTGCGTTTGCAGGAGAAAGTCACTTACCAGTTGCAGGTTAAGACTGCCGATGGGAAGGAAATACAGGGAACATCAACGGTGCCCAGCTATGTCGACGTGGATTCTATAGGGCTTTCGGAGCGGGTTATATTTACAGATACAATTTACTATCCAACGCTGGTATTCATTGATCCACCGGAAAAAGGCAATTATTATAAGTATAAAATGTCGGTCAATGGGGGCAAATTACGTTTCATCGATGTATTTAATGATAAATATAACAACGGTCTAGAAGTACAGCATGATATTATTGACCGCGATCGTGATTTAAAAGTTGGTGATCGCGTGCGCATCCTACGGCAATGTATCGATGTGGGGGCTTATAATTACTGGAATAGTTTTCAGATGATTAATCCCGGTGCGGCTTCACCTGCTAATCCGATTTCAAATCTGACCAATAATGCGCTGGGATACTTCAGTGTCAGTGTTGGCAAATATTATGAATCTGAAGTGACGTTTGCTCGAAAAAAACCTTAATCTATCCTTGCAAGCTGATAGTGATTTTTTAATAGAAATTCTATTGTTTTAGGTAGTGCATATTTAACACGAGGAATGGCTTTGATATTATCATGAAAGATAATAACTGAGCCATTTTGAATGTTGGGTAAAATATTTTCTAGGCATTTCTGAGGACTTAAATTCGGATCAAAATCACCCGACATAATATCCCACATAATCACACGGTATTTTTTATAGAGTTGTCGGAGTTGGGATTTTGTTGCTCGGGCATAAGGCGGACGAAAAAGATCTGTTTGAGTCAGTTTTTGGCATTTTTTAACATTCGCTAAATATTGTTCGTCATTTGTTTCCCAGCCTTTGAGGTGGTTGTAAGTATGGTTCCCTACTTGATGCCCTTCATCTAAAATTCGTTGAAACAAATGTGGATTTTTTTTAATATTTTCACCAACACAAAAAAATGTTGCCTTTGCCTGATATTTTTTTAGGATATCGAGTATAAAAGGTGTAATTTCAGGAATTGGACCGTCGTCAAAAGTAAGGTAGACTTTTTTTTCATGACGTGGCATATTCCATATCGATTTAGGATATAGCCATCTAAGGAAGAATGGAGATTTGACAAAATACATAACCGAGAAATGAAGCTCAAATCTAAAAAAAAATGTATGGTTCTACATATGGACATGAAAAGATTTTATTATTCTGCAGTAATATTTACTGGATTATTTCTGGGAACTAATGATTTGGTTCAAGCCCAACAGGTTGTAGATGTGGCTGAAGCCATTCGCATGACTTTGGAACGAAATGTACAAATAAAGCAAGCGGAATTGAGTAAAGATTTGGCTGCTCAAGATGTATTTCAAGCGAAATCGAATTTGTACCCGAACTTAAATGCGGGAGCAACACAGCGTTTAAACTATGGGTTTTTCTTCGATCAGGTTGCGGGGCAGCCTATCACCGGAAATCACTGGACCAATTCAGCATATGGTTCCATAAGTTCTAATGTGAATCTCTTCAAAGGCTTTCAACAAGTTAATCAGATTAAGGCGACCAAGTCGCAGTTGGAATCTGCTGCGACCCAGGTTGAAAAGATCAAAAACGATCTGGTGCTGAATGTGTTGGTTACTTATCTTGATGCAATCACTAACTATGAACTTTATACAGCCAGTGGAGGTCAACTTAAACTCTCCCAACAGCAATATAAATTAGATTCCATACAATTTGCTGTGGGAAACAAAACAATAGCCGACATCGCAAAATCTAAGAACCAGGTGGCAACAGATCAGCTAAACAGCGTTAACCTAGGGAATTCCTATCAGCTTTCCCTGTTGACATTGAAGCAGTTGATGGAGATGCCACCGCAGACAGAAATCTCGTTGGTTAGGCCAAATGTTGAATTTTCTATCTTAAAAGTCGAAAATAGTAATGCTGTCGATGTTTATGAAACAGCTTTACGTCATCAACCGGACATTGTGAAAGCCGCGTTGGATAAAGATGTTGCTGCTAAGCAAATAGAAATTGCCAAAGGGGGGTATTATCCATCATTGGATCTTGGTATAAGTTATGGCACAAATTATTCCTCCGAAGGACGAGACTATTTAACACAACAAAAGCTATCGTTTAATGATCAGTTAGGGCGGAACAAAGCATTGGGGACAACGTTAAATCTGACAGTTCCGATTTTCAATAATAACCAAAACAAAGTGAATGTGGCTAAGGCTAAGATCGGTTTGAAGCAAGCTGAAGCCGCTGAACAATTGGCAAAAAATAATCTAAACAAGGCCGTGAATCAAGCTGTATTAGATGTTAATGCAGCCAAGCAACGCTATAGCTCGGCTACAGTCGCATTTGAGAGTGCTGAAACCGCATATAAAGCGACAAAAGAGCGCTACGATATTGGTATGGCTAATTCTTTGGAATTATTTACAACTCAAACAGAACGAAATAAGGCCGAATTTGATCTTATTCAAGCAAAATATAATGTAATATTCAGATCTAAGATCATCGATTATTACCTCGGAAATCCAATTCAATTCGATAACAATTAACCTATTTGATTTAACAAAAGAAATGGCAAAGAAAAAACGTAGCATTGGAAAAATTATATTAATAATAGTTGTGCTCTTGGTAGTCCTTGGTTTTATAGGTTTTAAAGCAGGCTGGTTTGGCAAAGGAGAGATTACCAAAGTCGCTGTGGATGTAGTAAAAGAGATGGATGTTGATGAATTAGTTTCTGCAAGTGGGAAGATTCAGCCTGAAGTGGAGGTTAAACTGAGTTCAGAGGTATCTGGAGAGGTTGTTGAGCTTAACATTAAAGAAGGTGATTTTGTTAAAAAAGGACAAGTACTCTGTCGGATCAAACCCGATATCTTGCAGTCTGGTTATGATCGATCTGTTGCAGCAATGAATTCACAGCGAGCCAATTTAGCCGCTGCACAACAGCAATTAAAACAACAGGAAGAAAACTTCAAAAATGTAGCTGCTACCTATAAACGGAATCAGGAACTTTTTGAAAAACGTGTTATTTCTGCCTCAGAAATGGATAAAAGTTCGGCAGAATATCATGCAGCACAGGCTTCTATCCAAGCGCAAAGAGAGACTGTTCGTTCTACAAAGTATGGAATTGACCAATCGCAGGCATCAGTGAAAGAAGCACAGGACAATTTAAATCGGACGACAATTTACGCGCCATCAGATGGTATCATTTCTCTCTTGTCTATTGAAAAGGGTGAGCGTGTGGTTGGAACAGCGCAGATGGCGGGTACAGAAATTATGCGTATCGCCAATATGAGTTCGATGGAGGTAAATGTCGATGTAAATGAAAATGATATTAACAATGTAAGAGTAGGGAATCAGGCTGAGATTGAAGTCGATGCTTTTAAGGACAGAAAGTTTAAAGGTGTTGTGACCGAAATCGCTAGCTCGTCTAAAAACATCGCAACGACAACTACGGCGACATCATCGACAGATCAGGTGACAAATTTTAATGTAAAAGTTCGCATCAGCGCAGAATCGTATCAAGACTTGATGAAAGAGAATGTGGCATCGCCATTTAAACCGGGTCTGTCTGCAACAGTTCAGATATTTACAAAACACGATAAAGGACTGGTTGTACCGATTCAATCGGTAACCGTGCGCTCTGATGATAAAGACTCTACAAATACAAATAAGAAAGTTGATGAATATGTATTTGTCCTAAAAGATAAAATAGTTAAGCAGGTTTTGGTTAAGACAGGTATTCAGGATGATAAAAATATCATTGTTACTTCAGGACTGAAAAAAGGAGACGAGGTCGTTTCTAGACCATTTGATGCGATTTCCAAAACCTTAAAAGACGGTAGTCAAGTTGAAAAAGTTGATAAGTCAAAGTTATAAATCTCTTTGTAGATAATAATTAATAAAAAGGGAATTGTTTTTTAATAATTCCCTTTTTATTTTCCTTATAATTTATTAAATTTAAACAACCCAATTGTTAGCGGCTTATGAAAAGGCTATTGGCTTATTTTAAATTTAGTAAAACAGAACAAAATGGATTTTTCATTATTTTGGTGATTATCGTTTTGTTTGCGACGATTTATACGCTGATTAAACGTAATACGAGAGAGCCTATTCCAAATCAGGCCAAACTTTTTGAACAGTCCTTTCACGATTCTATAGAGATTTCCAGTACACCCAACAAACAGGAGTTTAATAGCCCCTATGTGAATAAAAACGAAAGTGTTGTATCCATCTCGCCGACTACAGATTTAGATGATGAAAAGCTATTTTATTTTGATCCAAATAATTTACCTCACGCTGATTGGCATAAGTTGGGACTTTCTGATAAACAGATTGCAGTACTGAAAAATTATGAAAGAAAGGGGGGGCGTTTTAAGGTAAAAACCGATCTAAGGAAAATTTACTCCATTAATGAGCGACTTTACAAGAGATTAGAGCCTTACATCCAAATAAAAACAATTCCCGATTCGGAACGAACGAAACAACAGGACAGAGCACCTTTGCTGTATGATAAATTTGAAAGAAATAAAGCTGAACTTATCGATATTAATACCTGTGATACTACGGCATTAATCAGTCTTAAAGGGATAGGCTCAATTCTATCCAAACGCATTTTGAAATATAAAGATGTTCTTGGTGGTTTCTATCGTATAGAACAGTTAAAGGAGGTTTATGGAGTTACGGCTGAAACGTATGATCTAATTAAAGACTATATTGTGGTAGCTAATTTAGATGGAATCAAAAAAATCAATATTAATAAAGTTGATGCAAATTCATTGGCTAAACATCCGTATCTTAGCCCTAAAGATGCGAAACTAATCGTCAATTATCGGGATCAACATGGAAGTTATGTCAATATAGAAGATTTGACAAAAATAGGAACACTTTCAGATCTTGCGATTGCGAAGATTGCGCCTTATTTAATATTTGAGAATGATTCAAGATAAATTGAAACTGGAAATCCGGGATATTGTGGATTTTCCTAAACCTGGTATTGTCTTTAAAGATATTACCCCTTTGTTGAAAGATGCGGCATTGTGTAGCGAAATGGTTGATGCGATTATTGATCAGTTGCAAGGAATAGAGATAGATGCTATTGCTGGAATTGAGAGCCGGGGTTTTCTATTTGGATTTTTACTTGCCAATAGGCTGGGCTTGCCTTTTATTCCAATTCGAAAACAGGGTAAATTACCTTTTAAGACTGTATCTGAATCTTATGCACTGGAATACGGCCAGGCAACGATTGAAATCCATGAAGATGCTTTTGAAAAAGGAAGCCGCATATTGGTTCACGACGATCTTTTAGCGACAGGGGGTACCGTCGTTGCTGCCAGTAAACTTATTGAAAGACTTGGTGGCGAGATCGTCGCTTATAGTTTTATCATCTCTTTGGACTTCCTAAAGGCGAAAGGAAGATTATCCAGGTTCAGTGATAATATCTTTTCATTGGTAAGTTATTAATTTAAAAATATAAGATTTAGAGCATTTCACATGATACTTTTTGCAAACGCTAAACTAAATATCGGACTGCAAGTAATTGCCAAGCGTACGGATGGTTATCATGAGCTGAACAGTGTTTTTTATCCACTTCCAATTTACGATATTATCGAATTATTGGATACGACTGCTACGGAGACAACACTAAATATTCAGGGAGAACATATCCCGGGAAATCTCCGTGATAACCTTTGTATAAGAGCTTTTGAATTGTTGGAAAAAGATTACGGCATTCCGCCCGTTTCAATTGATTTGATCAAACAAATTCCCATTGGAGCAGGCTTAGGTGGCGGTTCTGCGGATGCGTCTTTTGTATTGAAAGGACTCAATACATTCTTTCAATTAAATCTTACAGAAGGGCAGTTGAAAGGGTATGCCGCAAAGCTAGGGGCCGATTGCCCTTTTTTTATCGCAAATAATCCGGTATTTGCAACAGGAATTGGAACCGACTTTAAAGATTTAAATCTAAATTTGGACGCCTATCATATTGCAGTTATCATGCCTAACCTTCATATTTCTACGGCTGAAGCTTATGCTGGCGTGCAGCCTAAGGCTCCCGAAGTTAATTTGGAAGAAGCAATTCGTTTACCTATACAAGAATGGAAGTTTCATATTCGAAATGATTTTGAGGATGGTATTTTCGAGAGTTACCCATTGTTGAAAGAAATCAAAGAAACTTTATATCAAAAAGGAGCGATATATGCTTCTATGTCGGGTTCCGGCGCGGCTATATATGGTATATTTTGGGACAAAACAGATTTAAGCGAGCTTGCAAAATATGGCAAGATCTATCATCCAACCAAGCTGTAAGAGTATATCAGTTCCTAAAAATGCGTTATGTATATTTGTCCAAACAGGTACACATAACGCTTTTTTTAGGATGTTATTAATACTCTTCTTCCACCTTGTAGTTTATAAGTTCGCGAGCCTCATTTAAAACCTTTTCTTTCCGTTCTTTTGATAGGTTTAGGAGATCTAATTTTTCGGGACTGCTGACAATATCTTTCACTAAAATAAGCTGGTTTTTGAGTAGTTGCTGTTCCTCCAGGTCTGAAAGCGTTGTTAGGCAGGTGACTGGATAGAAAACTGCTTTGTCTACTCTTTTTTTGATGCTATTATCTTTTGGGTAATCCCAAGAGAGCAGATTGATCTTATAATATTTGGCAAAATCAATCGAATCGGAGGTGAAGTAAGCATTGGTAATCAGCCAACCTTCTTGGAACTGCAGCTGCTTCCCAAAGAACTGATAATTGATACCACTGATATCTTTGAATCTGGAAAGGTAATACATCGGTGTTGTGACCGATATTTTAGCGTCAATATCGTTTCGAAATTTGCATTCCGCGGTAATCAGTTTTCCGTCCTTATAAGCTACAACGTCCAATTCATGCGAAACAGCATGCCCCTGTACGGTCTGTCCCGTGGTGCTTTCATAGCCGATGGATCGTAATAGGTGAGCAATGTATTTTTCGAAGTAGAAGCCTTCCGGTCCTAGTTCACGTAAGGCTTTTTTTAGGCTATAGCGTGCGGCGAAGGAATTTCGTACTGTTTTCAACGTGTCAAAGGCCAGCTGATAGAGCTCTCTTGTTGAAATGCCATCATATATTTCGTTGAGTACCTTATAGTAGACCTGGTTGACCTGGTCGGCATTGGCACCCGAACGAGAAAGCGAATGGCGCAGCGAGTCACCATTAAATGGAACTAATTCACCGGAATATTTTTTGATTTGCATGTATTTCTAATTTGATAAATACGAATATAAGAGATGTCGTCGGAGAAACAACATAAAAAACTATTATTCTATTCCTAAACTTTTTTAGGAGACCATTTGTTTATAAGATAGACGATAAAAAAATAGAGATAATTATGAGTAACCTACTAAACTTTGCATTTGATAAGATAAAAACGAAGATCGAAGACGATTGTATCGAAGAAAATATTGGCACCTCTGAGCGTGTTTTGTCGGTGATTGCCGGTGGATTCATATTGGGCTTGGGTGTTAAAAAACTGTTTAAATCGCCACTTACCGGATTGTCTGGCCTAACGCTCGGTGGCGCTTTGATTTATCGTGGCGTAACGGGGCATTGTGATGTTAAGAAAGTATTGGAAGATAAGGATATCAAAAAAGTAGAGGTGATTGAGCATCGCTATTTTGTTAAATAACAAGCAGTGTAACCCTTGCTTAACGTAAAAGTGTTTTAAGTAGAGGCTTCTATGGGGCTGCTTAACAACGGTGAAGTGTTTACTTCGCCCTGTGAGCGGGGTTCGACTACGGTGAGAGCATGGTGACTGTACAATAAAACGGTGGACTCAACGTGGACTCATGGTGGACTCACTGTGCTTACAGGGCGAATTTGATAATAGCCCGTCCGCTGGGTGGGGCATAGTTTTGACAATAAAAAAGGAGATGATAAAGCATAAAAAAGAGGCGAATACTTTTGAAGTGTTCGCCTCTTTTTTATGTTTACCTGTTTGAACAGGCGGGATGGTTATACGTTAAAACGGAAGTGCATGATATCGCCATCTTGGACAATATATGTTTTTCCTTCCACTGATAATTTTCCAGCTTCTTTTACTGCATTTTCGGAGCCAAGCGTGACGAAATCGTCATACTTAATTACTTCCGCGCGGATAAATCCTTTTTCGAAATCTGTGTGGATGACACCTGCAGCCTGAGGAGCTGTAAATCCGTTCTCAATCGTCCAAGCGCGGACTTCTTGTACACCAGCAGTAAAATAAGTTGCCAGATTTAAAAGCGAATATGCGGCACGGATCAGCTTGTGTACCCCAGATTCTTCAAGGCCAAGATCATCTAAGAACATTTTGCGTTCTTCGTAGCTTTCCAGTTGTGCAATTTCGGATTCGATCTGCGCAGAGATAATCAATACTTCAGCTTTTTCGTCTTTTACAGCTTCCTTAACACGTTCGACATAAGCGTTTCCTGTGTTGACGGAGCCTTCATCTACATTACATACATAAAGTACAGGTTTAGCGGTCAATAATGCTAAATCCTGAATAAACTCAAAATCTTCAGCTTCTATCGCTGCAGTCCGTGCAGATTTGCCTGCCTCAAGATGATCTTTAACGATCGATAGGATGTCAAATGTTCTTTTTGCGTCTTTGTCGCCGCCTGTTTTAGCCATTTTTTCAACCTTTTGGATACGTTTTACAACAGTGTCCAAATCCTTAAGCTGTAATTCGGTGTCAATGATTTCTTTATCTCTGATCGGGTCTACCGAACCATCAACGTGGATCACGTTTCCGTCGTCAAAACATCTTAAAACGTGAATAATAGCATTGGTTGTACGAATATTTCCTAAGAATTGGTTGCCTAAGCCTTCACCCTTTGAAGCTCCTTTCACAAGACCAGCAATGTCGACGATCTCGATTGTATTTGGAACAATTCGTTGTGGGTTGACTAATTCAGCTAATTTATTGAGACGGGCATCCGGTACGGTAATTACCCCAACATTTGGTTCAATTGTACAAAATGGAAAGTTTGCCGCTTGCGCTTTCGCGTTCGACAAACAGTTAAATAATGTTGATTTACCGACGTTTGGTAAACCTACGATACCGCATTGTAAAGCCATATATAGTGCAAATTTTTGAAATTGCACAAAGATAGAAAATTCACTGTAATTTTTAGCTATCTTGTCGAATGGTTCATTGGTACAAAATTGAACATGCCGATTTTCTTAAAAGTCAGGGCATCAGCGAACATAAATTCGGTGGGAAAATTATATGCATTACCTGGTTTGAAGGCCAACTCTATGCTTTCTCCCGAAAATGCCCTCATGCTGGAGCACCACTGAAAAATGGCTGGTGTGAGCGTGGAAAAGTAATCTGTCCTTTTCATCGCCACGAATTTGATTTAATTTCAGGTAGAGGTAATCCTGACCAGCATGATTTTATTACTGTTTACCCCGTAAAATTAGAAGATAAAGAATATTATGTCGGTTTGAAAATAGGCTTTTGGCAACGCTTATTCACTTAGAAAGTAACGAAAGTATCATATCTCACCGCGTGAATCGTATATCTAAGGAGTAAATAAGTATATTTGCTATCGAAAACAAATTAAAGACATGCAGGGGAAAAAGATTGGTATAATTGGTAGCGGAAGTTGGGCTACGGCTATGATCAAGATGCTATGCGAAAATGACCAAGATAAGCATATTTTTTGGTGGGTAAGAAAGGAAGAAGATGCAGAATATATTCAAAAATTCAAACACAACCCGACTTATCTGAGTAGTGTTTCAGTTGATCTTAGTATAACAACGATTGATACCGATGCAAAAAATGTAATTACGAATTCGGACATTGTCATTTTAAATACGCCTGCGGCTTATTTGAAGGATGCACTGGCAAATGTGACGAAGGAAGATTTTAGAAATAAAATTGTTGTTTCGGCCATTAAGGGGATTATTCCCAAAGATAATTTGATTATCGGTGAGTTTTTGGAGCAACGTTATGAGGTAGATATTGAACAGATTTGTGTGGTTGGTGGTCCATGCCATGCGGAGGAAGTTGCCTTAGGCAAATTGTCTTATTTAACGTTCGGCTGTAAAAACCTGGATAGTGCTGCATTGGTTGCTTCCTTTTTATCTTCGAGGGTCATTAAGACGATTCTGTCGGAAGATGTTCTAGGGATAGAATTTGGTGCAGTATTGAAAAATATATATGCTTTGGCGGGTGGTATCTGCCATGGCTTAGGTTACGGAGATAATTTTCAAGCTGTGCTGGTATCCAATGCAATTCGCGAAATGCGTCGTTTCGTCGGTAAAGTGGACGGTGATACTTCCCGGGATGTGAATACTTCGGCTTACTTAGGGGATCTTTTGGTAACAGCCTATTCCCAATTCAGCCGAAATAGAACCTTTGGAAATATGATTGGAAAGGGCTACAGCGTACAATCTGCCCAATTGGAAATGAATATGGTGGCAGAAGGGTATTACGCTTCGGCATGTATTCAGGAATATGCAAAAAAATATGCAGTGGAACTACCAATATGCGATGCCGTGCACCAAATTTTGTATGAACACCTTCCTGCATCTAAAATTATTCAAGCATTAAGCGAAAAATTAACATAATAAAGTAGCAATAGAGTAGATGATAACAAAAGAAGCGATTGCTTTAGCTTATAAAGAAATTCAGGACGAAATATGTCAGGCGTTGGAGAAATTAGATGGATCGGCGCGCTTTGAAGAAGAATTGTGGGAACGTGAAGGTGGTGGCGGAGGTCGTACCAGGATCATTCAGAATGGTCAAATTTTGGAAAAGGGAGGTGTTAACTTTTCGTCTGTCTATGGCAAATTACCCGAAGCAATCAAGAAATCATTTGCTGTAGAAGAAGATGATTTTTTTGCGACCGGAGTATCCATCGTCATTCATCCCAATAATCCCTTAGTCCCTATTATACACATGAATATCCGCTATTTTGAACTAAACGATCAGATTCGTTGGTTTGGTGGTGGAATCGATTTAACGCCGCATTATGTCGATGAAGAGGATGCCCGTTATTTTCATCAGCAAATGAAAGATGTATGTGATCGTCATGATACTACTTTCTATGAAAAATTTAAAAATTGGGCGGATGATTATTTTTACATCCGGCACCGCCAGGAAACACGGGGAATAGGAGGTGTATTTTACGATAAGTTGAATACGGAAAAAACGGGGATGAGCATGGAAGATATTTTTGCTTTTTCGTGTGATCTTGGCCGTACGTTTGCACCAACCTACACCGCTTTGGTCGAGAAAAATCGACATAAAGCCTTTACTGATCAACAAAAAAATTGGCAGTTAATCCGTCGCGGACGCTACGTCGAATTTAACTTGGTATGGGACTCGGGGACTAAATTTGGACTTGAAACGAATGGTCGAATTGAGTCGATACTGATGAGTCTACCTGCCCAGGCCAATTGGGTGTACGATTATCGTCCTGAAGAAGGCTCAGAAGAAGCCAAAACCTTAGCTTTACTACGAAAAGGTATAAACTGGATTTAAAAACATCGAAGAAAAATCAGATGGTTTCTTATCAAAAATTTACGTTAGAAAACGGCCTGCGTGTATTGGTACACGAGGATCATAATACGGCCATGGCTTGTGTCAATATCTTGTATGATGTCGGCGCGAGGGATGAGTCTCCGGAACAGACCGGATTTGCACACTTATTTGAACACCTGATGTTTGGTGGAAGTATCAATATTCCGAACTTCGATACCGAATTGCAAAAAGTAGGTGGTGAAAATAATGCTTTTACAAGCAACGACATCACAAATTACTACATTACCTTGCCTTCTTCAAATCTCGAAACAGCATTGTGGCTTGAGTCGGACCGGATGTTAAGTCTGGCTTTTTCAGCACAGAGCCTTGAGGTGCAACGAAATGTCGTGAGCGAAGAGTTCAAACAGCGTTATTTAAACCAACCCTATGGCGATGCCTGGCTCAAATTGCGACCATTAGCTTATCAGGTACATCCTTATCGCTGGGCTACCATCGGAAAAGAGTTAAGCCACATTGAAGAGGCTACCATGGAAGATGTAAAAGCTTTCTTCAAATTACATTATAATCCACAGAGTGCAATTATGGTTGTTTCGGGAGATGTACATTTTGAAGAAGTAAAGGCTTTGACCCAAAAGTGGTTTGGCGATATTGAAGCTGGCGAGAAATACAATCGTCAATTGCCGAAAGAGCCGGTGCAAACGGAGATAAGGCGTGAGACGACTTGGGCAGACGTGCCTCTAGATGCACTATACATGGCATTTCATGGCCCCGCAAGATTGGAAGAAGGGTATTTCGCAATGGACCTTTTGTCCGATATTTTATCAAGAGGATCTTCCTCACGTTTGTATCGTCGATTGGTAAAAGAGGGGCAGTTATTTAGTGAAATAAACGCCTATGTCATGGGAAGTATCGACAATAACCTCTTTGTCATTGAAGGAAAACCATCGGAAGGCATCTCGCTAGAAGAAGCTGAACGTGCGGTCTGGGCTGAATTGGAGGTCATAAAATCCGAGTTGGTACCTGCAGCTGAATTGGAAAAAGTAAAGAATAAGATCGAATCGACAAATGTTTTTGCGGAACTATCTATTTTGGATAAAGCCATGAACTTGGCTTTCCATGAGTTGCTGGGTGATGCAGATGGCATTAACACGGAGGTCTCAAAATATTTATCGGTGAGTGCCGAGGAAGTTCAACAGCAAGCTCAGGCTATTTTTAGACCCGAGAATGCTTCTATATTAATGTATAAATCAAAAGAAGAGGAGGCTGTACATGTTGGATAGAACAAAAGCACCTGAGTTCCGTGAAATTGGAAATATAAGTTTGAAAGAGCCAATCAGGAAGCAGTTTGCAAACGGATTGCCTGTCTATGTTTTCCAGTCTCCCGAGCAGGAGCTGGTGCGGATAGAATGGATCTTTCAGAATACCTATCTTGACGGGCAGATTGAAAACCCGTTGTTAAATAGTGCTTTAAGCGCCTTACTTAAAGAGGGGACAAATACCATGTCCAGTGCAGAGATTGCAGATAAAGTAGATTTCTATGGCGCATTTCTTGTCCCTGAATACTCTTTTGACGTAACTTCTTTGTCGCTTTATACATTGAACAGGCACAGTCAGGTCCTCTTGCCGCTTGTAAAAGATATTCTGACAGCGGCATCTATTCCACAACAGGAGTTAGATACCTATTTGCGTAATAACAAGCAAAAGTTTCAAGTTTCTATGCAGAAAAATGATTATTTGGCGCGACGTAAATTCTATAACTTGATCTTTGGTAAGAATAATCGTTACGGGCGTACACCAAAACTGGAAGATTATGATGCGATTACACGTGCGCAGTTGATCGAATTGTACCAGCAGGAAATTGTTCCTAGTAACTGTACCTTAATTGTTTCAGGTAATGTTTCGGATGAGCTATTGCAAGAACTGGAACAAATTTTTGGCTTAGATTGGAAGGGAGCAGCTATTGACTCTTCTTTGAATGGGCCTGTTTTGGCGCAAGGATCTAATGATCTGGTTTACGAAGAAAAAGAAAATGCATTGCAGTCAGCCATTCGTTTAGGTTGCCAGACGATTGGAAGGACACATCCTGATTATCCTGCAGTACAGTTTGTCAATACTTTATTAGGTGGTTTTTTTGGTTCCCGTCTGATGCGCAATATTCGTGAAGAAAAAGGGTATACCTATAGTATCGGTTCGGCGGTCGCAACCTTGAAGCATACTGGTTTTATGACCATTGTAACCGAAGTAGGGGTAGATGTAACGCATGCAACCTTGACAGAAATAGAAAAGGAGATTAATTTGTTGAAAACAACATTGGCCTCCGAGGAAGAGGTGAATCTCGTTAAAACCTATATGGAAGGTTCTATGTTGGGTTCATTGGAAAGTATCTTTTCGCATGCAGACAAGTTTAAAAGTGTTTTGTTAAATGGGATGACATTATCGTATTATTCCTATTATATGGAACAGATCCGAAACATGTCGCCAGAGAAGGTGCGTGATCTTGCCAATAAATACCTGGATTTTGATGCAATGGTGAAAGTTGTTGTTGGGAAAATCAGTCAAGCTGAATCAGTTCATCAAGCGGTTGTAAATTAAATTTCTTAGACTACAAAAATCGAATACTACTTTGTATTTTTGGTTTTTGATAAAAAAGCGTATTATCCAGCATGGAATTAAAATTAAAAAGACCATTGGTATTTTTCGATTTGGAAACTACAGGTGTTAATGTGGCGACCGATCGTATTGTGGAAGTATCATTTTTGAAAGTGATGCCCAATGGTGAAGAAACAGTCTATACAAAGAAGATCAATCCAGAAATACCTATTCCCGCAGAATCCTCTTTTTTTCATGGTATTTATGATGAAGATGTGAAGGATGCTCCTAATTTTAAAGCAATTGCAGTGGAGCTTGCGGCTTTTATTGCGGATGGAGATCTGGCGGGATATAATTCCAATAAATTCGATGTCCCTATGCTTATGGAAGAGTTTTTGCGGGCGGGCGTTGATTTTTCATTGGAGGGAAGGGCATTTGTAGATGTTCAGAACATTTTCCATCAAATGGAACAACGAACGTTGAAAGCGGCATACAAGTTTTACTGCAATGAAAATCTTGAAAATGCACATACGGCTGAAGCTGATGTTCGCGCAACATATGAAGTATTGAAAGCGCAGTTGACGAAATATGAAGGGGCAGCATTTGAAGATAAACATGGTGTCGTATCTTATCCAGTAGTGAACGATGTCGAAGCCCTTCATGCGTTTACCAACCTAAGCAAGCCGGTAGATTTTGCCGGTCGTCTCGTATATAATGCAGAAGGATTGGAAACAATCAATTTTGGTAAACATAAAGGAAAACCTATTATTGAAGTATTTGAGCAGGAGCCTAGTTACTACGCTTGGATGCAGAATGGTGATTTTCCATTGTATACCAAGAAGGTCTTAGAGAATATCTGGAATCGGTATAAAAAGGAAAAGAGTGAGCAAAAAGCAAAAGCAGCAGCCACCCATTCTGTAGAAGATAAAAAACTTGCGAAAAAGGAATTCAATCAGCAAAAAGAAGAAGCGTCACAGAACATTTCTTTAGATATGTTGAAAGGATTGCAAGATAAATTTAAAAAATAACTTTAATTAATAGCTTAGAAAAAGGATTATGGAATTCAAACAAGAAGTGGAGCATGTACAGTGTTTGATTATTGGTTCAGGGCCAGCAGGTTATACTGCAGCAATTTATGCTGCACGTGCGGATATGAAACCAGTCGTTTATACCGGTATTGTACCAGGAGGACAGTTGACTCAAACAACTGAAGTGGACAATTTCCCTGGTTATCCAAAAGGTATTACTGGACCGGTGATGATGGAAGATTTGCGTGAGCAAGCTGAACGCTTCGGAACTTCAGTGCGTTTTGGATATGTGACTAAAGTAGATTTTACTGGTGAGGTACACCGTGTTGAGATCGATGGAACAGTACAAGTTACCGCAGATACAGTGATTATTGCAACAGGAGCTACAGCAAAATGGTTAGGCTTAGAATCTGAACAAAAATACAACGGTTTTGGTGTTTCAGCATGTGCTGTATGTGACGGGTTTTTCTTTAAAAACCAAGAAGTTGCTATTGTTGGTGCTGGGGATACAGCGGCAGAGGAAGCAACATACCTTGCAAAACTATGCTCAAAAGTACATATGTTGGTTCGTCGGGACGAGTTTCGTGCCTCAAAAGCAATGGTACATCGTGTGATGAATACGCCAAATATTGAAGTTCACTACAATTCTGAAGCAAAAGAGGTTTTAGGAGATGGTCAAGTGGTGACTGGAATACGTGTTATTAACAATAAAGACCAGTCTGAAAAAGATCTAGAAGTAACAGGTTTCTTCGTTGCTATTGGGCATAAGCCTAATACCGAGCTTTTCACAGGTGTACTGGATATGGATGAAACAGGTTATTTAATCACAAAACCAGATAGTACTGCAACAAATATACCGGGTGTTTTTGCTTGTGGTGATGTTCAGGATAATATTTTCCGTCAAGCAATCACTGCTGCAGGTACAGGTTGTATGGCAGCCTTGGAAGCTGAAAGATACTTGGCAGCTAAAGAAAGCGGCGAATAATCGCGATAAGAATAAACCAATAACTTGTTCAAAAAATTATTTTTCAAAAAGACGACCTATCTAGTAGTCTTTTTGAAAAATAATTTTATATTTGTGTAGTCGTTAACAATTGGCGTTGGCAACGATTACTAAACTATACTACTAAATTTTGAACAAGTATGAAAAACGACCACTTTACAGTTCGCGAGAACAATTCAAATCCCACCTTTCTTTTTAATTCCTTTCTCATTAATTGTCGAATGTGCATGTGCTGAAAAGCATACAATTCCTCCATGTTTATATATCATTAAACATGCAGTAAAGTTTTTATAACAAGAGTACCAATGGCGTTGGCACTTGTTTGCATTTTCACATTAAATTGAACAGACAATGAAAAAATTTGGAGTACTGCGGTATTCTGCTTTAGTCGTGCTTTTTCTGTACGCATTCGGAATCGTACAAGCACAGGAACCAAAACCCATTATTAATGCATCCTTAGTTGGAAAGGTTATTGATGCGACAACCAAGGAGCCCATTCAGGGTGTTACCGTACAATTGGAGGCTGTTACCCATAGCGTACAGACAGACAATCAGGGTAATTTTCAATTTGTTACTGGACAGAAGCTTCCTTTTACTTTAATTTTAAGTTTCTTAGGTTACGAAAAAAAACGATTGGTTGTCAATTCGTCGCCAGCTGTTATTGAGTTGACCCCTGCATCAGCGGACCTCGATGAGGTTGTCGTCGTTGGCTACGGTACGCAGAAACGTCGAGATCTGACAGGTTCGGTAGCCACATTGCCTGATAAGCTTCTAAAACAGCCTGTTTCATCACTAGATCAAACGTTAAAAGGTGGGATATCGGGAGTGCAGGTCACGCAAACCTCTGGACAACCAGGAGGTGGTGTCAGTATCCGAATTCGCGGGGGGGCATCCATCCAGGGAGGAAATGAACCACTTTATGTCATTGACGGATTTCCGGTGTATAACCAAACCGAAAGTACGGGGGTAGGAAGCGGGACGCCAGTGAATCCACTGGCCAGTATCAGTCCTACGGATATTGAGAGCATTGAAGTCCTTAAAGATGCGGCTGCGACCGCTATTTATGGGTCCAGAGGAGCTAATGGTGTCATCCTGGTAACAACGAAGAAAGGTCGGGCAGGGCATGTACAATTAAGTTATGATGGTAGTTTTGGCGCACAAAATGTACTTAAACAAATAGACGTGTTGAATGCCCATGATTTTGCAGTTTTAAGAAATGAGGCATTATATGATGCAAATCCGGGCTTAGGGGCTTACCAATACCGCACAAAGGCTGAAATCGATCAATTAGGTGATGGCACTAATTGGCAAAAAGAGGCCTTTCAAAGCGGTAAGGTTTATAATCAGCAGCTTTCGCTGTCTGGGGGAGCGGAAAAAATACAATATTATCTGGGAGCAAATTATTTCGATCAAGATGGTGTTATTATTAACACAAATTTTAAGCGTATAGGGTTTCGATCAAATATAGATGCTAATCCTTTCGATCGATTACAGGTCGGTGCAAATCTATCAGTTAATAAAACAAATGCGCAGATAGCTCCCACGGGTATTGTCAATGCCTTACTCATCATGCCTTCGACAGCGACCGTCTATGAAGCCAACGGTGCGTATACGTTACGGAACCCTTTTGAAAACATATTTGCCAATCCAATAGCAACCTTAAAAGAAACGACTAACAATTCTAATGGACTTCGGATATTGGGGACATCATTTGCTCAATATCGGATTTTAAAAGGTTTACAGGCAAAAGTATTGGTCGGTGTTGATTTAAATAGCAGAGACGATAAATATTATTTGCCATCTTATATCTATGAGGGAGCTGGTACTAAAGGAAAAGCGAGCTTAGGAAATTTTGACGGAACTTCTTGGTTAAATGAAAATACCCTGAACTATACGGGTTCAATTGGTCAACATAATTTTAATGCTTTGTTAGGATTTACCCAACAGGAGTCTAAAAATGAGATCTTTAATGCCGGTGCTGAAAATTTTGTAACCGATGAACTGTTATTCAACAGTTTGCAGAGCGGCTCTACTATCGTTCGGCCATCTTCTGACAGCTATTCCTGGGTGTTGCATTCTTATTTGGCGAGGATCAATTATAACTACGCAAATAAGTATTATGTTTCTGCAAGTTTGCGCCGCGATGGCAGTTCCCGCTTTGGTGCGGACAATAAATGGGGTAATTTTCCCTCTGTAGCATTATCGTGGCGTGTTGCAAATGAATCTTTTTTTAAGGAGATTTTTCCCGCTGTGAATGATTTTAAAATACGTACAAGTTTTGGTACCACTGGTAATCAGGAGATTGGGCAATACCAGTCGCTGTCGACCTTATATAGCTTGAATTATCTCTTTGGAAACAATGTTGTCGCCGGTTTTGCCCCACAACGTATTCCCAACAAAAAACTGGGCTGGGAGAGTACGTTGCAATACGATGGCGGCTTTGATATCAGTCTCTTTAACAATCGCCTTCAATTTACAGCCGATTACTATTATAAGAAAACCAAAGATCTCTTGCTGAATGTGGAAATACCGTGGACTTCAGGGTATGCCACTTCTCTTCAGAATTTTGGTTCCGTATCGAATAGGGGATTGGAATTGAGTTTAAAATCACGGAATTTACAGGGGAGAGTCAGCTGGAATACAGACTTTAACTTTTCCTTTAATCGAAACAAAGTGTTGACTATTGGTGAAGGTGCTAGTTCCTATATCTCTGGAAACTATATTATTAAAGTGGGTGAGCCAATCGGTACATTTTATGGAACGGTAACCGATGGCATTCTGCAATTGGGCGAAGAGAATAATAAGGGCAAGTTTACAGGAAATGCTACACCGAAAGCGGGAGATCGCCTATATAAAGATATCGATGGTGATGGTCAATTTACCACGGCAAATGATAGAACGATTATCGGTAATGCGCAGCCCGATTTTATTTTTGGGCTGACCAATAATATTTCCTACAAAGGTTTTGATCTGTCATTTCTTATACAGGGAACAGTTGGTAATGATCTGCTTAATATCAATAGACAGAATCTAGAGATGTTTACCGGTCAGCAAAACGCATCAAGTGACGCATTGATGCGCTGGACACCTTCAAATCCAAGTCAGTTATATCCGCGGGCAAAATTAGACCCGGCACCGGTATTTTCCAATCAATTTGTAGAGAGCGGTTCCTTTGTCCGGCTTAAATCATTGCATTTTGGATACAACTTCCCAAAGGAATGGCTTGAAGGAGCCAGTATCAAGAGTCTTAATCTCTATTTAACAGCACAAAATCTTTTGACATGGACAAAATATAAAGGTTTTGACCCAGAGGTGACGTCGGGAAGTAACGTGCAGATAGGGACCGATTCGGGAATTTATCCTGCAGCTAGATCTATTTCCGCAGGGATTTCTTTGACTTTTTAATATACCTGTAAATGTATTGAAGAGGGATTTTGTGATAAGCCCATTCGTATTGACAAGCAATTTATTCAAATGAAAAAAATACATCTTTTATCCACTGTCTTTTTGATCTTTCTAACAACAATTTCGTGCTCGAAATTGTCGGAAGATCCCGCAGGTGCTTTGGTGTCAGAACAGTTTTACCTTAATCAAGATCAAGCAATCGCGGCTGTGACCGGGACTTATAGAAAATTATATGAAACTGGTCAATCATTGTATAACAGCCTATTCCAGATCGGTGTTGAGATGGCTACAGATGATTATGAAGCAGGACCAAGAGCCAGAAATGCACATGTCCGGGCGATTAGCAATCTGACACATGATGCCTCCAACGATCGGATGGAGCAGCTTTGGAAGCAGAGTTACGATGCGATCAATGCTTCGAATGTTAACATTGCGAAGATTGGTGCAATGTCTTCGGGGCAAATTGAACCTACTATACAGCTGCGCTTGATTAATGAAGCAAAATTTCTGAGAGCTTTGCATTATTTTAATTTGGTACGCTGGTTTGGGGCCGTACCGTTGGTAACAAGTCCTGTTGAGACCTTGTCTCCGCAGGAACTTTATGTAGCTAAAGCTCCAGAAAATGACGTATATGAGTTGATTATCGCTGACCTAAAGGCTGCATCGGCGCTCCCGAATTACAAAAATTACAGTGACGCAGATAAAGGCCGTGCAAGCTCGGGAGCCGCCAAAAGCTTATTGGCAAAAGTCTATCTGACGCGAAGCGATTGGAGCAACGCAAAATTATTAGCCAGGGAAGTTATTGACAAGGAGGGGTACGCGCTTTTTCCGGAATTTGCTGATGTCTTTAATATTGATAAGAAAAATGGCAGCGAACATATCTTTTCGGCTCAATTTAAGGGAAACAGTGGTTATCAGGGAAATTCTTTGGCGAGCAGGTCTGCACCTGCGGATATTCCGGGGATCAATGGCGATTATGCCGACGCACTGCACGTAGAAGGCGGATTGTACAAGAGCTTTGCCGCAAATGATAAACGTCTGACGGTAACCTTTACCACGGGGATGCTGTCGCCTACAGATGGCAAATATTATCCATTGGCTAAACCGCAATTCAATAAATATTATGATGAAACCGTTGTTGGGAACCAAGGGCAGTCTTCTAAAAACACACCAATCATCCGTTATGCGGAAGTACTGTTAATTTTTGCGGAAGCCGAAAATGAGTTGAATGGCCCAACGTTAGAGGCTCGTAATGCACTAAATGCGGTGCGTCGCCGAGCCGGTGTGGAAGAGGTTTTAGCTTCGGAAACGAAGGACGTTTTTAGAGAGTCTGTTTTTGAAGAACGAAGAAAGGAGCTGGTCTACGAATATCAGCGCTGGTTTGATCTGGCGCGAAGGGGAGCTGTATATTATGTCGCTAAGCTGAAAGCTGCTGGAAAGACTAATGCTACTGCCCGCCATATTCATTTTCCGACGCCACAACGCGAACTGAATCTCAATCCAAATCTTTCACAGCATCCCGATTGGATAAATAAATAATAGACGAATAAAATTTTAAGTAAATGAAAACGAAACTTTTATATCTTATACTGTATCTGTGCAGTTTGCCGGGGGCAAGCTGGGGACAAGATAGCCGTCCAAATATTGTATTGATTTTGGTGGATGATTTGGGGTTTTCGGATATAGAGCCCTATGGAGGGACAGACTTTCATACACCGAATTTAGCCGCCTTAGCCAAAGAAGGGACGAGGTTTCAGGAATTTTATAACAATTCCATTTGCGCTCCTACACGTGCATCCTTATTGACAGGACAGTATGCGCATCGTGCCGGCGTAGGGTATTTTAATGTTAATTTAGGCCTTCCTGCTTACCAAGGCTTCTTAAATCGTGAATCAAGGACCTTAGCTGAAGTTCTTAAAGAGGCCGGTTATTCAACCATTATTTCGGGCAAATGGCATGTGGGTGATGATTTCGATCAATGGCCAGCACAACGTGGATTTGAACGTTCTTTTAATTTTGTAGGTGGCGCGTCCAATTTTTATGAAATCAACGGTCCAGAACGTCCGACGGTGCCTTTATATCGGAACAACAAACCGTTCTACCTGCCAAAGGGGCGTTATTTGACTGATGAGATTACCGATCAGGCCATTGGTTTTCTCAAAGAACAGCAAAGCGAGAAAAAGCCCTTTTTCTTGTATTTAGCTTTCAACGCTCCGCACTGGCCTTTGCAGGCGCCAGAAGAGGAAACACAAAAATACAATGGCGTATATCGTCAGGGATGGGATAGTCTACGCATCAAACGTTATGAAAATGCGCAACGAACTGGCGTTTTCCCTTCAGGACAGACTATTGCGAAAAAGGATTCCGCTGTTCAGTCCTGGGAGAAATTGACTTACGATGAGAAGCAGTATTGGCAGCGCCGGCAGCAGGTTTTCGCTGGTATGATTGATCGAATGGACCAGAGTGTCGGACGCATTAGGAGAACACTGAGAGAGTTGAAAAAAGACAAAAATACACTAATCATTTTCTTGTCGGATAATGGTGCTCAGGGTGGCGATCGGGCCCGGATTTATACCGCAAGGAATACCGAAACCGTTGGTTTGCCCGGATCCTATGAGGTGCAAAATAGCAATTGGTCCCAAACCGGTAATTCTCCACTGCGTAGTTATAAAGATAATCCTTATGAAGGAGGCATCGGTGCCCCATTTATTGTATGGTATCCTAAGGAAGTAAAGGCGAATGCTGTTAAGAAGGGAGTAGGGCATCTTATCGATATTGCTCCCACACTATATGACTTTGCTGGTGCTCACTATCCAACCCATATTGGAGATACTACAATAAATGCGCTCCCTGGCTTAAGCTTAAGAGCTGTTCTTCGTTCAGACCTTAATCAGGTCGATCGCAATGTTCCGCTGTTTTGGGAGCGGGCCGGAAATCGTGCTGTTCGATATGGAAAATGGAAACTAGTCTCCCTGTTTAGGAAAGAAAACAAACCAGAGCTATACAATATTGATGAAGATCGGGGGGAAAACAACAATTTGGCTGATCGCTACCCAGAGATTGTGAATGATCTTGAAAAACGCTATGAGAAGTGGGCTAAAGAGAATGCTGTAGTGGATTTCAATCGGTTAAAGACAAACAATCAATTTCGCTAGTAATAAAAGAAGGTAATATGAAGAAGATAATTTTTACATTATTTACTTTGCTTGTCTTGATGGGGATAGGCAATGCACAGCAGAAGAAGCCCAATATCATCTTAATTTTGGCGGATGACCTGGGTTATTCAGATTTGGGAGCATATGGATCAGAAATTTCGACACCTAATTTGGATCGTTTGGCCAATGAAGGGTTACGGCTTAAGCAATTCTATAACAATTCTATTTGCGCACCTACACGGGCTTCACTAATCACAGGACAATATCAGCATAAAGCTGGTGTCGGTTACTTTTCGAACGATCTTGGTCTTCCTGCCTATCAAGGCTATATCAATACTGAATCCCTCACTATTGCTGAAGTGCTCCGGTCTAATGGGTATATTACTGCAACTTCCGGCAAATGGCATGTTTCGGGAAATGGGAAAAGTCTACCATGGGATCGTGGCTTTGATCTGGTATTCCCCAAACAGGAAAAAAATGCAGATTCAGGAGCTCCCACATTTAAAGCGCAAACGGACCCAGAAGGATATCCTTTGGAATCGTCGTTTTCAACAGAGGTAATCAATCGTGAAGCGGAAGGGTTTTTAGATCAGATTAAAACCCAAGAGAAGCCTTTTTTTCTCTATCTGGCCCATACTGCACCACATTGGCCATTGGTGGCCTTGCCACAAGATATTGCAAAGTACAAAGGACGTTATGATAAAGGATGGGAAGCTATTCGACAAGAACGTTTTGAACGGCAGAAACAATTGGGACTTACGCCGATAAAGACAGAAGCATCGATTCCTGATGAAGATATTTACGATTGGTCAAGATTATCATACGATCAACGACAGCTGTGGGCAAAAAAAATGGAAATCTTCGCGGCAATGGTTGATCGTCTGGATCAGACTGTAGGTAAATTACTGAAGAAGCTGAAAGACAACGGGCAATTGGACAATACGCTTATCGTGTTTCTCTCAGACAATGGAGCTCCAGCGGAAGATTTGGTGCGATGGTTTCATGGCGCTCGGTTGAATACGGGGCCTGTGGGAACAGAGGGCTCGTTTGAATCACAGAGCAAAAATTGGTCGTACGCTTCCAATACACCCTTCAAGGCATTTAAAGATTATACCTATGAAGGAGGGATCAACGCGCCATTTATAGCATGGTTTCCGGGTAAGGTCGCGAAAGGCATCAGACAGGGGACCGGGCATGTGATTGATCTGGCGCCTACCTTCTATGACTTGGCTGGTGCTGTATATCCGAAAGATTATAAAGGAATTAAGTCGAACAAATTGCCTGGGAAAAGCTTGCTCCCAGTGTTATTTCAAGGTCAAGATACTGTGTCGCGGGCAGAGGGATTGTTTTGGGAGCGGGCTGGCAACCGTGCTGCACGTATCGGGAAATGGAAGCTCGTATCAACCTGGCCTTCCTATAAATGGGAACTCTATGATTTGGAACAGGATCCTACTGAACGCAAAGATATTGCTGGACTGCATCATGATGTTGTTTCTCGCTTATCTACAGCCTATTTTCGTTGGGCTAAGGATAATGGTGTTGTGGATTTCGCTGAATTAGAGGCTAGAGAACCCCAAAGCATGAAGGATTTTAGAGAAAGTAAAGTACAGGAGATTGCTCCACCGGCATTTCGCTTTTAAATAGAAAAGGGAGCATGTATTAAAATGCTCCCTTTTCTATTTCCCTTCTTCAATCTCAAACACACTGTCGATTTTCCAATTTGCCTTATCTTTGGAGGCTGCTACAGCTAAGCGATCACAGCGCTCATTTAACGGATGCCCAGCGTGGCCTTTTACCCACACAAGACGCACATTATGCAGTTTATAGGCACTCATTAGACGTAACCAAAGATCTTTATTCTTCTTGCCGGCAAAACCCTTTTGTATCCAACCATATACCCATTTCTTATCAATGGCATCAATGACATATTTGGAATCAGAATATACGGTAACTTGTTGCTGCAGGTTTTTCAGCGCCTCGAGACCAACGATCACAGCCATCAATTCCATCCTGTTGTTAGTTGTTTTGCGGTAACCGCCCGAAAACTCTTTTTCGATAAGTTTGCCTTTAAAGGCTTCATTATCGCCTGTATAAATAGTTCTTAAGATGGTTCCGTAACCTCCAGGGCCCGGATTCCCACTTGAAGCCCCATCTGTATATAATTCGATCATACCTGCCAAATATACATGAAGTTTTTGTAAGCACATACAAATGGATAAAAATGATCGAGACAGTTGATATTTTGATGCTCGAAGTGGAAGATTTTTGTACCGTTGCACCTTCAATAAATTAAAGGATAGGGCATAGCGCTATAAGCGTCAAATTTATTAAGTACTCACAACTGATTTAAAAGGTATTAAAAAGAGATTTTACACGGTTTTATCCGAATAAAGTCCGAATGAGGTCCCTATAAAGTCCCTATTAGATCCGTTTAAGTTATAAGAATATTCCCTGCGTGTTTTAAGTTTGAGCTAGAGAAAAATATAATGTTACATTTTAACCGCTCTCCAACGTAATTTATCCCTTACACAATTGGATTTTGCTGATTTATGTGTATTTTGCCGGCTTAAACTCGTTATGTAATCGATAAAATAGCTTATGAAGTTTCGAAAGATTTCTCTTTTTGTTCTTTTGGCGTCTGCGTGCTTAAACGTTTCAGCTCAGAACAATGTATCAACGCAAAAAATGGATTGGTTTGAAGATGCCAAATTGGGTATTTTTATTCACTGGGGTATTTACGCTGTAGATGGAATCTCGGAATCTTGGTCATTCTTCAATAATTATATTAACCACGACAATTATATCAAACAGCTTAATGGGTTTACAGCAAAGGATTATAAACCCAAGGAATGGGCCAAATTGATTAAAGAAGCTGGTGCGAAATACACGGTGATTACGACCAAACACCATGACGGAATCTCGATGTGGAATACGAAGGCTGATAAAGCGATCACTACATTACAAGACGCGGCTGCAAAACAGGATGTAATCACACCGTTTGTGAAAGCAATACAAGAAGAGGGCTTGCACACTGGACTGTATTATTCGTTACCCGATTGGAGCCACCCATATTATGATGTTTTTACGCGCAATAGAAAGCGTTATGAATTGAAAGTTGAGCCTACACGTTGGGATAATTATGTGAAATATTACCAAAAGCAATTGACCGAGCTATCCGAACAGTATAAGCCAGAATTACTTTGGTTTGATGGAGATTGGGAGCATAGTGCCGAAGAGTGGAAAGCGAAAGAGACCTTAAATCTTTTGCGGAAATATAATCCGAATATTATTATAAACTCGCGATTGAATCATCATGGAGATTACGATACACCTGAGCAAGGGATTCCGGTCACGCGCCCTGATGCTAAATTTTGGGAACTCTGTTATACCATGAATGATTCTTGGGGCTACCAACCCTTTGATAAAAAGTACAAATCACCCAATATGATCATCCGAACGTTGGTCGATTGTATTTCTATGGGTGGAAACTTATTATTGGATATTGGTCCAAAAGCAGACGGTACAATCCCTGATGAGCAATTAAATATTCTGAAACAGCTGGGGCGATGGACGCATAAGCATGCGGCTGCGATCTATGGTACAAGAGCCGGTATTCCTTTTGCGAATTACGGTGGGAAATCTGCTTTATCAAAAGACGGAAAAACACTTTATCTGTATGTGTATGAACAGAAACCCGAATTGCAACTCAAAGGTTTAGTCAATCATTCGGCTATTAAAGGCGTTTCAGTTGTCGGTGATGCATCCGCGAAAGTAAGTCTTAAGTCGGAAAATGGAACCGTTCGAGTAGATTTGACGAAAGTAAACTTTGATCAGGATGTTACCGTGATTGCACTGAACTTTGCGGAAGCGCTTCGTTGGACTGCGCCTCAGGACACTGAAGTTACGTTGAAATCTGTGTTGGATAATAAGTTGACAGATCGTGCTTTAGGTCAGATCGCTTCAACACTGCATGCAGGAAAAAATATTTTTGATAATTCGGGATTAACCGTGGATGGCTTAGATACCAAATTGCCGAGCAGTAACGCGACTAATCCGACGGTATTAAAGTGGATTAAGGACCATGCCGAAGCACTTTATGAGACTGGAAAAGGCTTGCCTGAAGGACATTATGAAGGATTAAGTGCACTCTCCAAAGATCGCCAGACCTTGTATTTGTTTGTTGAGGGAAAACCTACAGGTCCTATTGCATTAAAAGGTGTCAAAAATGGAGTCGCTAGGATCCGGGTAGTCGGTGACGGTTCCATGATCAACCATGAAGTTTTCAATAAGCTTTATTGGAGTAGCATACCTGGTATTATCTACATTCAGGCACCTGCGGAGCGCTTGGATAAAAATATGACCGTTATCGCTGTGTTGTTGGATGCGCCAATACAACTATATCGCGAGAAAGTGGGTGCTATCGAAAATAACCTTTAAGAGGTTGGATAGTGCTTAGCATTGAAAAGAAGCCTAGGATAACAACATATCCCGGGCTTTTTTATGGGTGAGGTAAACCCTTCTGATCAATTTCGGAGGTATTCGATGCATTTTCTCGTGAATTGTGGCAAGGAAGCATTTTTTATTATAACTTAGACCTATGAATCTAATCAAAACATTTTTGATCCCAACAATTGTTTTTCTTTGTATTTGTTGTTCTTCCGGTAATGGAAGTAAATCCGAGCGGTTGCGGGCAGATTCGTTAGTGAATGAAGTTGTTGATGGAAAGTTAAAGATAACAACATTAGCAGAGTCTAATGAATTTATGTATTTCAATGATAAATACTTTCATGAACCGGCAGATTTAAAGGTCATTCCAAAATTTGATAAAGTACAGATTCAAGTTGTTACTTACCGAATTTATCAGCATGTCAGACTGAAAAATAATCGTTATGAGTTCAAGGTGCAGAAAGCCAGTGAACTGCATATTCCAAATAGCGCTTTTGTGTATTACCAACGTTCTTTTGATGATATGAACCGAAAGGCTGCCTTGAGTAAGGATTCTATCCGACTTGAGCTGCCGGATAACTATGCATCCTTGTTGATAAATGAATGATCCAGATCTACAGCCAGGATGAAAGTCATATAAAAAGTCAAACTTAACTATAGTATGGATTAACAAACAGCCTTAAGATGAAAAAGAAAAATATTGTTGTATTGACGGGGGCCGGTATTTCGGCTGAAAGTGGTATACCTACATTTAGGGATGCCAATGGATTGTGGGAGGGGCATGACGTCATGGAAGTTGCTTCAATTGAAGGTTGGCACAAAAACCCAGCCTTAGTCCAGGAGTTTTATAATCTGAGACGGAAAGCCGCTTTGGTGGCACAGGCAAATGCAGCTCATCATGCGCTAGCAAGATTGGAATCAGCGTACGAGGTGAGTATTGTAACGCAGAATGTAGATCTACTGCATGAACAGGCGGGATCATCTCATATTGTTCATTTGCATGGCCGCTTGGATCAGGCTAAGTCGTCTATCGATGATCGCTTGGTATATCCCATTGTCGGTGATGAGATTAAGATGGGCGATCTTTGCGAGAAAGGTAGTCAGCTGAGGCCAAATATAGTCTGGTTTGGAGAAGCTGTGCCAGCTATTGAAGAGGCTATAAGCCTGGTTTCGAATGCCGATATTTTGATTATTGTTGGAACCTCTTTACAGGTTTATCCTGCTGCAGGACTTAAAGAATTTGCGCCTAGTCACTGTCAAACATTTTTAATTGACAAAAAAATACCTAGTGACAGGGCTTTACGTAATATACAGTGTTTTGAGGAGTCAGCGACAATAGCTGTTCCTAAGTTGGTAGAACAATTACTTTATTAAGTATTGTATAATAGTATATAAAATAGAGGTTTATGAAAAAAATATTAGGGATTATTTGCCTATCCGTTGCTTTTGCTGCATGTCAAAATAATTCGGAAATCAACGTAAATACGAGTTCAAATGATCAGCCTTTAACCTTGGATAGTGTCCAAGCCAGGCATTTGCTCAGTTTGCCATTGCATTGCATCGAAGTGGAATATCCCAATAAGTTAGGGCAGGTACTCGGTGGTGATAGTGATCTAAGAGCACCACGCACATTGCATCCAATTTTTTACGGTTGTTTTGACTGGCATTCTTCTGTACATGGATATTGGTCAATTGTACATATTTTGAAGGAATTTCCAAATTTGGACAGTTCGGGTGAAATTCGGCGCCAATTGAACCGAAATATTACGGCGGAAAATGTGGCCGTTGAATTAGATTTCTTTCAAGATAAGAACAATAAGAACTTTGAGCGCACGTATGGCTGGGCCTGGTTGTTGCAGCTGCAGAAGGAGTTATTAACTTGGGAAGACACTGATGCAAAACGCTGGGCATCAAACCTTGAACCGTTGGTGAAACAGATCGTAAAATCTTATCAAGAATATCTGCCCAAATTAGTCTATCCGATTAGAACAGGGTATCATGATAATTCGGCATTTGGCCTTTCTCTGTCCTTGGACTATGCAAGAAGTACGGGAAATGTGACCTTTGAAAAATCATTAATGACGAATGCCTCCCGTTTATATAGTCAGGATAAGAGCTGCAATATTGCTTTTGAGCCAAGTGGAAGCGACTTTCTTTCTCCGTGTCTTGAAGAAGCCCTCTGTATGAGTTTGGTGCTGCAACAGGAGGATTACCGTAAATGGCTAAAGGATTTTATGCCAGATCTGTTTAATCCCGATTTCAATTTAGAACCAGGTATTGTGAAAGATCGAACAGATGGACATTTGGTCCATCTGGATGGACTTAATTTTAGTCGTGCAAACTGTTTAAATGGTATCGCAAAAGCGCTGCCTGAGTTAAGTTACTTGCATAAGTTGGCGAATAAACATTTAAAGTACTCTTTGCCCAATATTACCACCAAGGATGACTATATGGGGTCACATTGGTTAGGTACATTTGCACTCTATGCACTATCAAAGCATTGATTCGGGGAGATTATCTTCTCCCCATTTATCCATTAGTGTTAATATTTCCTCGAGCGAACGGCCGAGCGTAGTTAATTCATATTCTACCTTTGGCGGGACTTGCTGATATACTATTCGAGTGATCAGGTTGTCCTGCTCTAGTTCCTTTAATTTAGCAATCAGCATACGCTCTGATATGCCTACGAGCTTTTTCCGCAACTCACTATAGCGGAGTTTACCTTCATTTAACAGATAGGAAAGAATGTTGATTTTCCATCTGCCACCTATGGTGGCTAAGGTAAATGCAATACCACAACGATCTTTCCAGTATAGCTCATTGATATGATTGGTTGAATTCTCTTTTCGCGTGTTCATACGAACTTTTTTGTTGGTATCATACAATCTTGTACGTACTGTTATTCATACAAATTAATAAAGAAATTTGTAGGAAAACAAAAAGTATAAAATGGAAATGATTAAATCGGTCGCTCATTGGTTGAGCTATGCATACTACCTTTATGTATTTGGTTATGCATCATTGTTTAAAGTGTTTCAGAAAGGCTCCATGATGCAAAGTATGCAGTCTCTGGGTTTTAATAAGACTTGGACGGTCATTATTGGAATTGGAGAGCTTATGGGAGTGGTATTGCTCTTAATAGGTTTGTATAACCCGCAATTTAAGAATGGGGCAGTACTGGTATTGTTCCCGTTTGCAGTAGCAGCATTTACAGCGCATATGGCACATCAAGAATATCATCATTTCTACAACTCATTGCTTATGTGCATACTCAGTATTTTGCTGCTGGCCACAGACAAAACCTTTAAAATCATACTTTAACTCCGCATCCGCTTAAGCATGATCGTCAGAAAATTTAAGTCATTTCTGCGGCTTAATTTTCTGATGATCGTGTATTTATTCCGATGCAACTAGCGCTTGAGTTGCAGGGTGTTTATTTATGGCCGATAGCCGCAAAATAAATGAATAATAGGATAGGATAATAAAATCGTGATTTGTGCTAATTTAAGCCTGTTGATATATACATATAAATCTTGTTTTTTATCTTATATTGCTTTTTTGTTGGTTTAAATAAAGGTTTTATCTTGTTTATTTAGCTGCCTGTTTTTTTTGCTAGGTTATAAAAAGGCTATAAAATTCAAGATTTGTGCTACTCTGCAAGAGCAAACTTATAATAAATTTGATCCATCAATCCCATAGGGATGCGACATGCTATGTATAGGTATATAAGACATCTTTTAATGTTAGTGCCCATTGTTTTTTTCTGTATGTTTATTACAGGTAAAATAAACAAGGATGTCTGTTCACATGCTGCCTATAAAAACGCTTCAAAACCGTCAATAGCTTCATCACAATCCCATTTCGATTTTTATCTCGGATCGATCGAAGAATGCTCATTCGAATTGAGTTATGATCAACATTTAGCATATGCCGTTCGGCACTGTGCCTTGGGACTGATTCTGCCTATTTTCTTGCTATTTACGGATAAGAAGTCGTGGCATAGTTTTTATGAACTCCAAAATAAATATTTGTCTAACAGACTGCCAGACAGGTGTATCCTATACCATTCCTTTAAAATTTTCGGTTAATTCCCTTTTTCTTTTGGTGAATATCATTGGTTGAGTCAATACACGACTATATAACCTATGTAACAAATCATTGCTTGAAGAAAGCAGCTTAATCATCTGCTTTGCTATTAAATCATTTATATGAACACAACACTTTATGCATTAGCTATTACAGCTATTACGATCAGTTTTTTTCATACTGCATCGGGGCCAGACCATTATCTGCCCTTTATTGTATTGTCCAAATCGAAAAAATGGTCGTTGGGAAAAACTATATTATGGACAATTATATGTGGACTCGGACATGTTTTCAGTTCGGTCATACTAGGGATTATTGGCGTTTATCTCGGATGGCAGCTCAATAAAATCAGCTGGTTACAGGACGTGCGTGGCAATGTTTCGAGTTGGGCACTATTTATTTTTGGACTTGGATATTTGATTTATGGGATCTGGAAAATGTCAAAGAAGCATTCACATAAGCATTTTGATGTAATGGGCGATGAAGTTTATGTGCATGAACATACCCATGGGAAAAGCGTATCAGGGCATCATCACCATCATCAAAAAACAAAGGTAACGCCTTTGGTATTATTTGCAATTTTCGTCATGGGGCCATCGGAGCCATTGATACCACTTTTATTTTTTTCAGGTGCACACCGCTCAATAACGGAGGTGATTACCCTAATTAGCACTTTTACCATTACGACAGTGGTAACCATGGTCGGAATGGTCTTGTTGGGAATTTATGGTTATAACTTGTTCGATACCGAAAAACTTGATCGATATGTACACGCCATTAGTGGCGCTGTCCTGTCAATTTGCGGTGCGGGGATGTTATTTCTGGGATGGTAATTTTTAACTATTATATGAACAAACGTCAAATCACCTTTTTTATAGGCCTACTGGCTGCGACCCATAGTTATGCACAGCAACATGTAATTCAGGGAACTGTGAAAGATAAGGATAGTAAACAGCAATTAGAAGAAGTCAATATACGCTACCAACGTGGAATAAAGCATAGTCATACTGCATCGAATGGTGCTTTTTCCGTACAGCCGGGAACATTTCCGGACACCTTACTGTTGAGCCGGATAGGCTATCTCGATCAGATGTACATCTTAAAAGAAGCAAAGTCTCCTATTGAAATCGAGATGCAAAAAAACGAAGTGCAGTTGAGTCAAATTCAGGTGGATGCATTCAATAGCAGTAAAACATTGAGCAAAGTTGATTTAAGTAAGATTCCTGTTAATTCGGCGCAAGATCTATTGCGGAAAGTTCCTGGGCTCTTTATAGCACAGCATGCAGGCGGTGGAAAGGCTGAGCAGATATTTTTACGTGGATTTGATAATGACCACGGTACAGATATTGCCGTTACTGCAGATGGTATTCCAGTTAATATGGTCTCTCATGCGCATGGTCAGGGATATGCAGATCTTCATTTTATTATTCCAGAAACGGTTAAAGATATTGATTTTGGCAAGGGGGCCTATTATGCAGACAAAGGTGATTTGAATACATCGGGTTATGTTAATTTTACAACCTTGGATCATTTGGATCATAATCTTTTTAAGGTTGAAGGGGGTTCTTTTGAGTCCTGGCGTACGGTAGCCATGCTTAATCTGGTGAATAATCATGAGCAGAATAAGTATGCCTATGCCGCAGGTGAGTTCAATTATTCGAATGGTCCTTTTGACATCAAGCAAAATTTTAGTCGTGTCAATCTATTTGCGAAGTATAATCAGTGGATCGATGGGAAACATTATATCAATTTCCAGGGGTCCATATTCAGTTCGGGTTGGAATGCATCGGGTCAGATTCCGGAGCGGGCCGTTCGGCAGGAACTCATTAGCCGTTGGGGGTCGATCGATTCTACTGAAGGCGGAAATACATCCCGCATGAATTTGGCGATGCAATACCGTGCGCTGATCAGTGATCAGGAAAGCTGGGAAAGCAATGTTTACTTGTCGCGCTATAAATTTCAGTTGTTTTCCGATTTTACTTTTTTTCTGAAAGATCCCATTCATGGCGATGAAATAGAGCAGGTTGATAATCGATACCTGTATGGTATCGAAAACAAATACAATCGCCAATTTCAGTTTGATCATAGTCAGCTTTCTTGGACATCGGGTTTTGGACTCCGAGTGGATGATATCAAAGATCTTCAACTGAACCATGTCTATCAGCGCGACGAATTATTGGATCGGCTTTCGCATATTTCGGGCGTAGAAATGAATCTGCATGGCTATAGCAATCTTGATTGGCGTATTGGTAAATGGACTATTAATCCTGCAATACGTGTCGATCATTTGGTTTTCAACTTGCATGATAAGCTGAAAAGTGACCCCGCCGGACAAGAGGCTTCCGCGACAAGGATCAGTCCAAAGCTTAACTTTGGATATACGTTCAGTCATCGCGCACAAGTATATTTGAAAACGGGTATGGGATTTCATTCCAATGATATCCGCGTGGTGATGGAACAACATGGAAAAGATATTATGCCCGTTTCCTATGGTGCAGATCTTGGCTTGATCTGGAAGCCAACTGATAACCTCTTTATTCAGCCTGCTTTATGGGGGTTGTATCTTCAGCAAGAATTTGTGTATGTGGGGGATGAAGCTGTCGTAGAGCCTTCGGGGAAAACGAAACGTCTGGGGGCAGATTTGAGTTTACGCTATCAAGTTAGCCCTTGGTTGTATTTTGACAGCGACATAAATTATGCTTACGCGCGGGCAATTGACGAACCTGAAGGCGAAAACTATATCCCGCTGGTGCCTTCTTTAACAAGTACAGGAGGGGTATCTGTGAAGTTACCGCTTGGCATTTCTGCCAACTTGCGCTATCGTTATATGAATACAAAACCAGCGATAGAAGATAATTCGGTACGTGCTAAAGGTTATTTTGTCAATGACCTCCTGCTAAGCTATGGCCTCGGAAAATGGAATTGTTTGGTGCAGGTCCAAAACTTATTTGACACCAAGTGGAATGAAGCGCAGTTTGAGACCGAGACTCGATTAAGAAATGAACAGCAGTCCGTTTCTGAATTGCATTTTACACCTGGAACACCTTTTATGGTAAAAGCGGGCCTGAGTTATAAATTCTAAAGACTGGGAGCGATGGTAGCTTTAAAATTTTCCTTTGTATCTTTAATAGGGATTATAACTCCTAATAAATAATGTATTATGGAAAAGAGTAAGTTACTTCGAATGGATAATATGGGTATCGTGGTGGAGTCATTGGACAACGCGATTTCCTTTTTTTCAGAACTTGGTTTATATCTTGAAGGGCGAGCGCAGATTGAAGGTGAATGGGCAGGTAGAGTGACTGGTCTCGGTGCGCAGCATGTCGAGATCGCCATGATGGTGACACCAGATGGACATAGCCGATTAGAACTTTCAAGATTTATTGATCCTGCGATAATTGCAGATCATAGAAATGCTCCGGTCAATGCCTTGGGCTATTTGCGGGCAATGTTTACCGTTGAAGATCTAGATGATGTACTGCGGAGGCTAATTGGCAATCATGGCGCTGTTCTCGTCGGGGAGGTGGTACAATACGAAAATGCTTATCGCCTTTGTTATCTAAGAGGAGTAGAGGGATTATTGATTGGTTTAGCCCAACCGCTATAAGGCAAATGATTGAATCGAACCTTTGTGCGAAAAAAGAAAATTTAAGAAATTTCTCTGTTGTACAAAATAAATAGAAAACTAAGACGTTATTGATACAAATACTTTTCATAAAATAGGTTAATATATGGCTAAGACCCTAGAGTTCCCCGCTCTAGGGCTTTTTTGTAATTATACGTGTGGGAATAACGAAGTTTAGCACAATCTGTTCGGATTGTGTTCTTTCCTGATCAATAAAGTGAAATTTATCTGCTTGATGAAAGCCATGAGGAAGGTCTAAGAATCTATTTTTTTAGACTCTATTTTCAATGATGAACTCGTCATTACGTTCATGAATGGTTTTACAATTTTGCCCAAACCGGATGTAATTTAGGCAATTTTTGAACATGTGGTCATTAGTACAATCACACATAGGACGAGCAATATAATAACAGATGTGGTGTAAGGCGTTCTTCTCATAATACTTTTTTTTACTTAGTAGTTTACAAAAGCCGTGCCTTTATTTTTAGAACTTGCAGTGAGTCTGATTGTTGTAGCTTCGTGTCTACAGAATTTCAACATGAATTTACATTTCTTTTGAATAAATACTGAACGTAGATTAAAAGAATGGTGTGCTTTTTGTTTATAGGGGAGAAAGATTAGAGCAATAATAATATGAAGTATCCTTATTTAGGAATTAGTATGGTATGTGCGGCCCTAGCGAGTATGGCCGATTCAAAGATTGTGTTCGCCGGAGAGCAATTGGGCGTTCAACACATTGAATATGTGCAGATAAATTCAGACTCATTGAAGGTTGAACAATTAGCAACAGCCCTGAGAAAGATGAAGCCTATCAGTTCTGCTGATTTCAAGGCGAAGTTCAAACCGGAAATAAATGGATTTAAATTGACAGAGGTTACGGCCTTTGAGGACGCGGAGACAGGATCTTATGCAACGGCAAACTATGTGAAGGGAGAGCAAAATATTTATTTGATGGTTACCGACGGAGCGGGGCCAGGTTCGGATCAGGTAAAGTTAAATTTAATGAACTATATCGACCTAAAATCAATTGAAGACCTAGGAACCAAATTGCAGGTTAAGCCTTATAAAGGTTGGCTGGCATCTTTTGACTGGAGCATGTTTGAAAATGATGGTTTAACTAGCATTCAATATCTCGAATCAAATCGATTTGCAACTGTCTCTTCAGCAAATCAAGTAGCAATTGAAGAATTAGAGAATTTTTTGAATAGTTTTAGTCTATAAGAAAAATTGACTAGGTCCCGGAACCTTTAGCCAAAGCTGGGACTTAGTCCATCATTCAGATTTATTCCATTCCCCAACCACCGATATTCGTATAAAAACCATATCTTCCGAGCCTTTCCTTTCGTAATTTCCCAATTATCCACCCTATAATTGGAATTGTTGATGCAATATTTTATTGTTTATTTCTTATTTTTATTATATTAAGCAATAAACCAATGAATTATGGCTATGGTCAATCTAAATCGGAGAAAATTTATTCAAGGAGCGGGCGCAGTTTTAACTTTATCAGCCTTAGAAGTTAAGGGGCTTTCATTTCGTGATGCGATTAAAAATTTTCGGGTCGGATTGATCGGTGCAGGTTGGTATGGGAAAAGTGATTTATTCCGTTTAATGCAGGTACGTGATGTGGATGTGGTTGCACTATGTGATGTCGACAACAATCATCTTCAGGAAGCAGGACGACTGATTCGTGAACGTCAAGTTTCAAAAACAACTCCAAAACTTTACAAAGATTATAGGGAGATGCTTGCTAATCATAAATTTGACCTTATTCTTATTGGAACACCAGATCATTGGCATGCAAGACAGGCAATAGATGCTATGCGTTCGGGTGCTCATCTCTATTTGCAGAAACCCATCAGTGTTGATGTGCTTGAGGGGGATGCTATATGGCGTGCGGCAAGAAAATATAACCGGAAAGTACAGGTGGGGACTCAACGGCGGAGCACAGCTCACCTAATAGATGCGAAAAAACGTGTTATCGAGAGTGGATTACTTGGGAAGATCTCACATGTAGAAATGTGCTGCTATTATCATATGCGAAAGAATGGAAATCCCCCCATAGAGCAGGTTCCGGATTTTTTGGATTACGAGCTCTGGACGGGGCCGGCCCCTTTACGTCCTTATGATGGTTTGCCTCACGGCGGTTGGTGGCGGACTTTCATGGCTTATGGAAATGGAATAACAGGTGATATGGGGATGCATATGTTTGATACGGTGCGTTGGCTGCTGCAACTTAAATGGCCAAAAAGTGTGAGCGCTAAAGGAGGGATTTATGTTCAAAAAGAAGGGAAATCGACAATTGCAGATACCCAGACTGCTATATTTGAATATGAAGATCTCAACTGTGTCTGGCAACATAGAACCTGGGGGGCAGCAGCAGATCCTGAATATCCGTGGGCATTTATCATATATGGAGACAAGGGGACTTTAAAGGGAAGTGTGATGAAATATGAATTTATTCCCATAGGACAAGGCGAATCCATTCGAAAGGATGTTATTCTAGAAAAGGAGGCTTTTCCGAAAGATCTTGAGGAGCATCGAATCGAATTGCATACAGCTCCTGCAACGAGACAACATATGCTTGACCTTTTATCGGCAATTGAAAATAATCATCTCCCTGTAGCGGATATTGAAGAGGGGTATATCTCCACAGCAAGTTGTATTTTGGCCAACTTATCCATGAAGTTAAATCGTCCTTTGATTTTTGACCCAGTACAAAAAATATGTGTTGATGACCCAGAAGCAACTCAATTATTACGAAGATCATATCGAAGCCCATGGCAGCATCCTTATTAATAAAAGTCTTGTGTATATCGTTTCTTTCGTCGGCGGTGCCTTACAAGTAGTTAATTAAGGTTTCTCGTCCGCGTGACTTATAAATTTGCTTCATATATTAAGTTCATATAGGTGATGAACTATTATTTTTTGTTCATGTATATTTAATATAGGGTTGAACTGTATTTAAAATCTATTTTGTAGGTTTAGTGCTCGAATAACCAATAAGATAGACTGACATGATACATCATGAATTGCTGACTTTGTTTAATACTATACAGAGACTTGAGGCTTCCGAGGAAGAACTAATTTGTACCCTTTTCAAACCAGCGTTTCTGAAGAAAAACGAATTTTTTCTTCAAGAAGGGAAGTTTAATAATCAGATTGCTTTTCTGCGAAAAGGTATGATCAGATATTTTGTTTATAAGAAAGGGGAGGAATCTACGTTGGAGTTTACCAAGGAAGGGGAATTTATTGGCGAGTATCAGAGTTTTTCGAATCGAAAACAATCCATTCAGAATTTGCAGGCCATTGAAGACTGTGAGCTGCTGGTTATTTCCTATGTTGATTTGCAGCATTTTTTCGATAATAGCAAAAATGGCAATTTAATCGGTCGTCTCATTATAGAACATCGTTTCAATAGAATGATTAGCCAGCTTTTATCCATCTATATGCACACCCCCGAAGAACGCTACAAATATTTCGTCGCAAACTATAGGGATCTTTTACAGCGTATTCCACAATATCTACTTGCGTCTTATATTGGCGTGCAACCGCAATCATTGAGCAGAATTAGAAAACGTATTGCTAAGGAAATTTCTTAACCTGGGTTAACCAATTCTGACAACATCACTTTTTATTTTTATGAAAAATAAGAAATTTATGAAAAGAATTTATCCGGTATTGGTTAGCCTATTACTTATCGCTTGTAGTAAGGATAATAAAGCGAATTCGGAGAGCTTTCAGCACGAGTTGATTGATCTTGATAAAAGTAAGATTTCGACTTACTTTATGGAGAAAAACAGTGACTATCTTATCGTCTTTGAGTCTGGCTTAGCAGATGACCATCAGGTATGGCAAAAGAAAAAAGTTGCTGAAAAAATTGCTGAAAACACTTCTGTTCTGTTGTATGATCGAGGTGGGTACGGGAAGTCTACGCTAGAGAACGGACCTCGAGATATACCGAAGCTAAGTGCAGAACTCGATCTCGTGGTCGGTAAGTTTGCGAAAGGTCGGAAAGTCATATTGATAGGTCATTCTGTTGGCGGCTTGGTCGTCAGAGATTATGCTGTAAAACATCCTGACCGCGTAGCGGGGATACTTTTTGTGGATACTTCTCACGAACACTATAACAAGCCAGATCAGGCTATGGAAGATCAAGTTTATCAGGTTTTTGCCTCCGCGTATGGTGAAAATTCCGGAGCTGCCAAAGAAGCGCAACAATTAGTTGAAGATTTTGATTATATGAGCCATGTTGGTATGCTGCCACATATCCCAGTTGTCGCCATAACGAGTATGAAAAAAGATCAAGCAAACAATGCTTCTGACGAGGCTTATGGTAAAACACGTCAGGATTGGTTTGATGCCCATGAATTACTGAAAACGAACACAAGCGATTTTATCCACCTGTCGACAACAGCATCCGGTCATAATATTATGCTTGAGGAGCCGACTTTGGTTATCAATGCTCTTTCTCAATTACGAAGCAAGCTCCAATGAGCAGAAACTGGCATTTAATCTTTATGCTCCAGCATTAGGCTGAGCTAAATATTGAATGCCGGTTACTTGTATCGCTGCATCTTGTCTGAACTTCGAGTTCTAAATTTCTACAAAATTCGATCCGTTCTTTACTCGATTAAAAAGACGAGTGAAAGATGGATATCAATACGACGATAATCAATAATTATGCTAGGCTTAGAAAATCATTGTTCTTTCTGCCTATTCTTCTATTAGTTTTACTTGTAGTATTTCTATATTTCAATAAAGCATTAAGTATTCATGGTTATACGGGAATACAGAAGAACAGTTTTTTCGCCATAAACGCTTACCTGGGGCAATATCCCAATCTTGAATCTAACTTTACACAGTTTGGAGATTGCTTAATTAGCCTGTCGCTTTTGAGTGTTTTTGTATTATATGGCCCCAAATTATGGGAAGCACTGCTATCGGCATCTTTTATTTCGGCTCTCTTTTCAGTCTTGTTAAAACTTATATTTGCTGTTCCGCGACCTGCCGTAGTATTTAACCATACTAGTTTTTTGATTACAGGGAAGATGCTCCTTGGTCACAATAGTCTACCTTCTGGTCATACCATTACCATATTTACAACATTGACTGTCATCATGTACGCTTTCATCCCTAAAAGATTAAATTATAAAATAGTCTGGTTTTTGAGTTTAACATCGCTTGGGCTAATACTAGCTTTATCTCGGGTAGCGTTGGGAGCACATTATCCATTGGACGTTGTGAGCGGCTGCATTATAGGATACCTTTCGGGACTATTGGGTATTTTTCTAAGCCGGGAATTGAAAATTTGGAATTGGGTGAGCAATAAACGGTATTATCCTATTTTCATTTTATTATTCCTCGTTTTCAGTATTGTATTGGTCAATAGAATAATTAATGATAATTTGCTAATATTTTATTTTACATTTATCTGCTTAATTATTACACTTTATAAAATCATTACCATTTATGCTAAAAAATAGCTTAAAAATAGTCCATTTTGTTATATTCATGAGTGTGTTGAATTTTATATTCTTCCATTTTCCATTTTATACTTTTGTATTTAATAATATTGATTATAAGAGTTTTGGCGGAATTGTTCTGATCGGTAGTTTGATGGTTTTGATGCTGACCATGAATGCCTTTGTACTTTATCTATTTTTTTCCCTTTCTCGTCGTTTCGGGAAAGCTATACTTGTATTGTTTTTTCTAATCAATTCAGTCGCTGTTTATTTTGTGAATACGTATAGCGTTATTTTAGATGAAACGATGATCGGTAATATATTGAATACGCGATACTCCGAGTCTAGTGGTTTCTTTTCCCTGACACTGATCATCTATCTCGTGTTTCTTGGTATTATACCCAGTATCTTCATCATTAAAGCTAAAATAGTAAAGGATAAACCAAGGAAGTTTTTTATCACTTCCTCCGTTTCATTGTTATTTATTGTCATTTTGATATTTGCCAATGCAAGTAACTGGCTTTGGATCGATAAGAATTCAAAGACTTTGGGTGCACTTGCCATGCCTTGGTCTTATACCGTCAATATTTCACGCTTTTATATTCATGAATATCAAAAAAATAAGAAAGAGATTTTATTGCCTGATGCGACGATAACTGACCACAAAAAGACAGTAGTTGTACTTGTTATCGGTGAATCCGCTCGAAGGGATAATTTTTCGTTGTATGGCTATAAGAAGAATACAAATCCTCTGCTTTCAAAGACACCGAATCTTTATCATTTTGATGCAACTTCTTGCTCTACCTATACGACAGCAGGAGTAAAATGTATATTGGAGCATAAAAATACGGATGATTTGTACGAAATCCTGCCAAATTACCTTTACAGAAATGATGTCGATGTGATATGGCGAACAAGTAATTGGGGAGAGCCACCGGTACATATTAAAGAATATGAAACAAGCGATCAACTCGCCACAACCTGCAAAGGCGAAGGATGTGCTTACGATGAGGTACTTTTAACTGGCTTAAAAGAAAGGATATCAGCGAGTAAAAAGGATAAAATTTTTGTTGTCCTTCATACAAGTACAAGCCATGGACCAACATATAGCAAGAAATATCCCGCTCAATTCGAAAAGTTTAAGCCTGTGTGTAATAGTGTGGAGCTAGGGAACTGTTCTAAAGAAGAATTGATAAATGCTTATGATAATACCATTGTTTATACAGATTATATTTTGCATAATCTGATTGAGGATCTAAAGAATTTGAAGGAATATAACAGTGCCATGTTTTTCGTCTCGGATCATGGGGAATCATTAGGTGAAAATAACCTCTATATGCATGGCTTGCCAATGAGTATCGCTCCAAAAGAACAATACGAAATTCCTTTTATCGTGTGGGTATCTGATAACTCTAAACAGCTGAAACCAAATAAAACTTTGACGCAAAATCATGTATTTCATAGTGTATTGAAGTTTCTGGATATGAAGAGTCCTATCTACGATGAAAATATGGATATCTTCAAATAGTGGGCATAAAGGTCGTCCGGGTGAAACAACTCGGCGCGTACTGCCTGATAGCGGGTATTGTTCGATATGATGTATTGGGAGGGGACTGAGTTATGATTGCTCCTTCCAAAAAACGTTAATCCGGATATTGGATAACCAATGTTTTAAACAGATACTGATCCAATGGATTAATAATATGGTTGATATAAAATTGAAGGGAAATTAATCTCGCTATTTAACTATGATTTTCTTACTTCTCCTGTAAAAAAATAAACCGAGATAGCTCTTTTTTGTTCTGACTAATTTGTATCTTAATAAACTGTATAGCCATCCGCAATCTCATGTTTTAAGGCCTTAAATTGGGTATTAACTTGTTGGTCACATTGGCTTCGAAACTTTGTCAAAGGAATATTGCTGCAGTTTTTAAAAATAGGGGGAAAATACGAAATGAAAAAAATTATCGTCATTGCTGTCTACAGTGTTGTGTTGTTTATGTCGTGTAACAATAGGGATGAAGATAGGGGAAGTGATGAGGTTGCTGAAGTATCTCAAAGCGGAATAGCCTCAGTCGTAAAATCATACTTTCTCTATCATGAAATAAGAAATGTAGACTATGCTATCTATATCAATGACGTATTGGCAGGACAATCTCATGAAAATGATGGTATTCCGGGGCCCTATAAGCTGAACCAGTATATAACTTCATCAGGAAAGCAAATTGTGAAAATGATCATATCTGCCAACAGTCGAGAAAGAGAGATCACCCCAGAAATTTTGGGAGAAATCAGTAAGAACACAGGCATCTATTTGCTTTTAAATAAAGATTTCGAGAATATTAAGGAGCTCAAAAAACTGCAATTTCCGCACATCGAAAAGCCTGTTCCTTCCTATGAATGTATATGGGAATTTGAAACGGACTAGGATAATTTTTCCCTAGGCTTGCATTACTAGTTGATTGATTAGCCGGAAGTTATCATCGTCAAAACATACTATTTTGACTTCCGTAAGTGTTGTATCCGCCATCAGAAACTGCGTAATGACGCGGATGGATAGTTGAGCAGCTAGTTCTTTTGGGAATCTGTAAATCCCCGTACTGATATTCGGAAAGGCGATCGAATGGCAACCATTCTCTACAGCTAATTTGAGTGCATTATAATAACAGCTTTCTAATTTTTCAATTTCGTGATTTTTCCCTCCATTCCACACAGGGCCAACTGTATGAATTACATATTTAGCGGCTAGCTTGCCTGCAGTTGTAATGACGGCTTCACCGACCTTGCAGCCTCCTTGTTTAGCAACAATGTTACGGCATCCTTCCAGAATTTCCGGCCCACCGGCGCGATGAATAGCGCCATCTACACCTCCACCTCCAAGTAACGACGTGTTGGCAGCATTTACAATAACATCGACTGCAATTTTTGTTATATCGCCCTTTACTACGGTTATTTTATCGGTATTATGTGACATAAGATTAATCTTAATTCAAAGATATGAAAAATAAAATAGCAGGTCTAATCAGTGTATTAGGGGGATAGCCATTGAAGTTAATGTCTCAGGTAAAAAAATGAAATAAAATATTATGTAGTTAAATAGCTACTCTTATATTTGTAGTCAAATAACTACATAATAAGAAGCGGTCGGTAAAAGACTCGGTTTATTTTAGGAAATAAGAAGAAGACCAAGTGTTGAAGATAGAAGCGGTGACTATTAACGTGAAGTAATTAACAGTATACTAATTAAATCATAGCATTATGAAAAGAAATAGGATAATTTATTGGATAGCAACCGTATGGTTAGTTGTAGGATTATTGTCAACTGCTATCATACAGATTTTTAAAATTCAAACGGAAGGAGCAGGTGGGATACAAAATGTTACTCATTTGGGATATCCTAGTTATATACTTCCTTTACTTGGGATCTGGAAGCTTTTAGCCGTGGTTGCCTTGCTTTGGCCCAAAAGGCCTCTCTGGAAAGAATGGGCATACGCGGGTATTTTCTTTACCGCTACTGGTGCTTTGTATTCACATATTGCATCGGGAGATTCTTTCGCTTTAATGGCTCCAGCACTATTATATATTATTCTAATTGCTACTTCTTGGTGTTTCAGACCAGCCGATAGGAAATTTGATTTGAAATCGTATTGAAACCTGTGATGAATTTAATGAGTTAACCGAATATATGTACTGTATTACGGATTCATCAGGAACAGTAAGTATTTAATGCTTTAACCTTTACTCTTCAGATGAAATATGGTGATTTCCGGTAGTATCCCAACTCGGCTTGGATAATCCAGATAACCGAATCCAACATTTACGTACAGTGCCTGATGCTTTTCACGATACAGGCCGGCCCATTCACGGTAAGCATATTTCACTGGACTCCACTGATAATTCGGGTTGTTATAGCCGAATTGTCCCCCATGTGTGTGTCCACTGAAAGTGACGTCGATTGTGGGATATTTGGATATGATCTCCGCGCGCCAATGGGAGGGATCGTGTGAAAGCATAAAGTTGATGGGCGAAGATTTATCTACTTTAGACATGGCCAAATCGATATTCCCATAATTTTTGGGATTATTTGTTCCCCAATTTTCGACGCCTATAATGGTAATCTTTTCGTTATTCAGTATCAGTTCTTTCGATTCATTGAGAAGTAGTTGCCAGCCTAGTTGTTGATGAATGGATTTGAGATTTGAAAGATTTTGTTCCCTGGTCAAGTTCATTTGATCAAAGAAATGATATCTGTTAAAATGATAATCTCCATAATCGTGGTTTCCAAGTATAGAGAATGTGCCTAATGGGGCCTTCACTTTATCAAATATGGATAAATAGTCCTCCATTTCGGTAGCAAAATCATTGATTAGATCCCCTGTAAAAAAGATGATGTCAGGCTTCTGCGCTAACAAGAGGTCGATCCCTTTTTTTACAGCAGTTGAATTAAATAGACTACCTGCATGTATATCGGAAATTTGCGCTATAGTAATTCCTTCAAATGATTTCGGTAACTTAGGTAAGATTAAATCGAGGTGGTTGACCTGATATTTATACAAATTGAAGGCAAATCCACGTGTAAGTGCAAGGATGGGAACACTGGCTAGCAGAAGACCGCTTTTGACAATAAAATCTGATCTTTTTATAGGCGGTAAATTTCCAGCCTGTTTCGGCGAAGATTTAGTTTTTTTAAAATGTCTGTTAATTATTTTGAACGTATATACAATAGTATCAATACCGATAAAGAAAAGACAGATTATCTTACCAAAAAGCGCCGAAAGCGGAAAAAACACGAAGCAGGCAGATTCAAAACTAGTCCATTTAAAAAATAAATTAAGAAATATGCACAGATAGGAAAGTATACTGACAGACCACCAGACTATGTTTAGTAGCTTTGGATTGGATTTCCAAATTGACAATGTCCGAATTCTTAAGAAGATTAAAAGATCTAAAAAAATGAATAGCATTAAAATTTTTAGATAAGCATAGAACTGTTGGAGCATATTCGAAGTTTAACTAATTTGGACCAGGCATATCTGGAATAAATAATTGGATTACAAAACCTAAAATAGGTGTTTTTTTTCGTAATCATAATTTCATTGTTAAATTATTTTCATAGTAAAGACTATTACGCTTTGTAGCCTATAATCTCCTCTTGTTTTGTGTCATATTATTGACGAATGTGGTGTCACAGATGTAGGGTAGAAGTTTTAAATTTGTCCCTATTTGCAACGGATTGTACGCTATTAAAGAAATTTTAAATCATGGGAAAACGAAAAGAAAATTCGACAAATAGGATTAATGAACAGTATATTATTGAATGTGATTTAGCCTACGCTGTATGTAAAATCGGCGGCCGATGGAAGCTGCTGATACTTGCTAAATTGCAGCATGGAAAGTTGCGGTTTGGTGAAATTAAACAATTGATTACAGGGATTACCGATCGCATGCTCACCTTGCAGCTCAAAGAATTGGAAAAGCAAGGACTTGTTAAAAGGATTGCTTATGCAGAAGTGCCGCCCCGAGTGGAATATCAATTGACTGAGATTGCGGCAGAACTTATCCCTATTTGGTGTCAGTTGGAAAAATGGGGCGCCAAGCATAAAATGATAATGTAACGGCAACGTTGTTTCCTGTAATTTTTTTTTCAATACCTAGATTAAAAAAGATTATTATGGGCGCAATGGAAATTCACACTATGATTGTTTCTTAAAGATTTTTATTTCAGAAAATCGACCTTGTTTTAGATCCCAGGTATATTCGAAGGCAATGGAATAGCCTAAAGATCTAATTTTCCACACCTGGTCTTTTTCATGGTCAACTATATAGTGTAAGAACCCTGACATTGCATTTTTTCCAATTTCGTCAATATCTTGATTAAAAGGGATAATGCCATTTGAAAATGAAAATAGCTGCTGTGCAGCTTCGTCGGGTTGAAGTATATTACTTTTTAATGTTTGTTCTACCATTAAATTTTCATCAGGAGATAGTTTTAGTTCCTGCCAATTTGCACCTAAATCGTTTCCCTTCCCAGTTTCTTTAAGTATTTCATTTTGTACTTTAATGAAACGAGACTGATTTTTTAGGTAAAACATCGATAATCGCTTATCAATAGTATCTTGCCATTCTTGAGGACTGACTTCCTGTATACCTGTTGATGAATAGCTGTTCCAGCGTATTTCGTCCATTTCTTGGTAGAGTTTCTCTAATTCATTGGCTGACTTCTGAATTACGAACGGGAACTGAAGTCGTAAATATTCCGCTTTATTGGGCAGCGTATATTCCGAATGATCGATAACCATAGTTTGTAGATTCAGGTTAAACCTAAGCATATAAAGCCTATTTACTAACCAAATTTGCCAAATATCCTCTTTTAATTGTTTAGCGAACACTTGATTTCCAAAGGTATAAGCTATTGTAGCTTCGTTTGTTCCTGTATTCGATTGCTGATAAATCACAGGTTGAATAATTCCACTGATAAGTCTGGCTATTTCAAGCGGACGATAACATTGCAATAATGTCACAGTTGTGAATTGTGGATTTTCAAGCATTTTTGACAATTCTTCGGAAGGATTTCCATCAAACCTAATTGCGTTAAGGACAGCTGGGGGCGGCTGTATCTTTTGAAAATACTTTTTGCGCAGTTGTGTTAAACTACTGTGCGCTCTATGGGCATAATCAAAAATTGGATCGAACAATGCAAATTGTTGTTCAGTCGTTAGCGTGGAATCCGATAACTTACTTTCTATTTCACTAATAAATTTAAAAAATTCCTTTTGAGTCTTTTGCTTCTGACCCTTTAGTTCGCGGTCAATAATCTGAGAACTACAAGTGACCGCCATCAATAAGAAAAGAACTGTTGACAGCGTTATTTTTAAAGATATCATGTGTTGATAGTTTTTATCTTAATGTTAGTCTGCAAAGATCGCTTTTTTATTTAACATGCATACCATATATATGTTTATGATTACTTAAAGTTCGCTATGATAATGAATGTAAATTAATTTATTTAAAACGATTTTAGGTTGTATGCTGTTTGGTTTCTAGAGCGATTTGGACAGCGTAATTTAGCCCCATTCGTATCAGGTCAGTAAAAAAGTTATGCTATTATGGACAATAAAAATAAGGAACAAATGACAACAGCATATTTGCAAATTGTGTTAAAAGCGAATTCTTCCAGTAGAGGAGAATTGGGGAGTACTTATAATAAATTCAAAGATTTATTTTCGGAACAAATAAAGGGAGCTAAAACACAAGAGTTACTCATCAGCGATGAGGACATACAGCTCTTATATGGTTTTGATACCTTTGAACATGCAGAAGCCTTTTTGTCAACAGAATTATATAACAATATCATCCTTCCCGCATTAAAACCATTAATGAGCAATAATCCTGAGATCAAAATATACAATGTGGCTTAAAGAAGATTTAACTTTCATCGAATAGACACACATAATCCATATTTTAATATTGGATGAAAATAGAGTTTCCCAAATTATTAGTATACGAGGTCGCGAAACATATTAGTTGATAAAAACAGAATTGCTGTTGGTGAAAGTGTACCTGTAGGATTATTGCAACTGGCCTTTTCACATGGAGGCAGCAGCTTAAGTTTTGTTCGCTTATATGTAAATTGCTCATCGGCACAGGAGTGTAACTACCGAGAAAGTCGAACTTCGATCAGGTATTAAAACGGAGGGTGCCCAGGCTATTCATTCATGATGGCCATTCGAAACGTTAAATGAGCTATTAAAGCTAGATAGATCGTCCCACATATTTAGGACAGCCCTTTTGAGAATCGAATATTCGATATAGTATAGGGAGGGCAAAATAAATAAACTTGTTAATGGAAGGGTTGTCCATGTTAATCTCTGTCCAAGAATTTAGGCTTTGGACAACCCCTTAACTTTATTATGCCTCTCTTTTCAAATCAAAAGAGACATATTTTTCGTAATCAACTAAAGATCTCACCGGAGTTGTTACACGCTGTAAATGCTCCATATACATTTTTGCCACGTTCTTCCATACCGTTTGTTCTCCATAGCTGCGTGCTTTGAAACGATGCCATGCGAGTAAACGATGCGATCTACACAATAGATTGATGTTGTCACGCATGCTTTCTATGTCATTAAAAGGGGTAAGGATGCCGCGTTCATCTTTTAATAAATCTTTGGCATGCCAGTAAGGTGTGGAGATAACTGCAGCGCCGGCACCAACAGCAAAAGATAAGGTGCCACTACTAATCTGCTGTTCGTGAGGGTATGGAGATAGATAAATGTCACATGCGGTCAAATACTCCTTTAGTTCATCATCCGTTAAGAATTTATCAATAAAAACCACTTTATCGTCTAAACCGAGTTGATTAACCAAATTTTGCAATTCGTAACGGTAAGATTCACCTTCATGAGCAAGCACATTGGGATGTGTTTTTCCAACGATCAAATATTTGAATCCTGGGAGATCAATACCCGACAAGGATTTGATGGCGTATTCCAGACCTTTGCTTCTTCCGATTAGACCAAAGGTCATCATCACAAAGTTCTCCTGCAGGTTCAATCTGTATTTGGCCAATCCCTGATTATAGTCAAATTGTGGCACGCCATGTGGTATAACCTTAATCTTATCAGCATGCGCCGAATTGAATTGCTCCTTTAACAATTCTACTCCTTTTGGCGATAGACTCACAACAACATGAGACTTTTCTAAAAGTAACTCGATAATTTCTCGCTGCTGTAAGGATGGGGTTTGCAGAATAGTATGAAATACGGTTAACAATGGTACATTAAGGTTGTTGGCGATTTGCGTGATGAAAATGCCGTCAACACCACCAAATATTCCAAATTCATGTTGAATAATACAATAGTCGTATTCCTCATTAATGATACGGGCGGCTTGATGATAGCTGTCAAGTTGGTCCTTAAAGATGATAAAACGCACAGATTCGTCAAAATCCTCTAAACCCAGTTTAGATAAAGCGATTATGTCTATTTGGACATGAGGATCAAGCTCCATGCCTTGTTTGAGATCTTTGGTAAAAGTTGCCAACCCACATTCTTGAGGCGGACAAGTGCTAATGATTGCTATTTTTTTCATATAACTTAACCCTCCTTTACTGTATTTTGTACTTCTTTAACTGGAAGGTCCAAAATAGCCATGAGCAATAAATAATAGCCTTTCTCTAGGTTTAATTTTTTCGCTTTTTCATTAATATTTTCCATATCCGTATGCTATTTGAGTGTAAATTCTTTTGATCTAAGTGAATCAAAATTTATACCTAAAGATTGTTTATCATGCTTTAACCGTAGTTTTTGAATAGAAATAGCGTAAGATTTTATGGAATTTCCAAAAAATACAGATCAGTTACGTATTTATAGCGTAGCAGAGTTAGAATTATGCTCTTATCATTTAAATAATTCTATAAATCAGATGCAAATTTTAGAAATACCGTTTTGTTGATACAAGTTTCTTTACGAATTCAACTTTTTATACATTTGATCAGATATAATGTTAACTTACACTGCTGTTCGTGGAAACGATTCGTATCGTGTACAGCGCTGGACCATGGTATGCATTAAATTTTGAGATATATTAGTAATATGATAAACATCAGAAAGGTTAAACCAGAGGACAATCTAATATTAGCAACGATTATACGGGGTGTTTTTGAAGAGTTGAAGGCTCCGCGCTTGGGAACAGTTTATTCCGACCCTACTACAGATAATCTTTTTGAGCTATTCCAAGAGGTGAAATCTTGTTTGTGGGTCGCTGAGGTAGGTACTGAAATTGTAGGTTGTTGCGGTATTTTTCCGACTGTTGGACTTCCTGACGGTTGTATTGAACTCGTAAAATTCTATTTGTCAGCTAAAGCAAGGGGCAAAGGTATCGGCCGGGAATTAATGGATAGATCAATAAATTCAGCCAAGGAACTCGGTTATTCCAGCATCTATCTAGAGAGCTTACCGGCTTTTAGCGATGCTATTAATATGTATAAAAAACAAGGATTTGAGACACTCCCCGCTCCAATGGGCGAATCGGGACATCCCGGTTGTGATGTCTGGATGGTGAAAGACTTAACATAAGGAGACATTTTTTAACTTATTACCATGTTAAAATCTAATAAATAAATTTATCTGAGCAGCTCTCAAACAATTGCAATACTCCTTTGGTTGTTTATTTAAGTTAGAAGGACAATTTCATGAAAATAGCCACCTATAATATTAATGGTATCAATGCACGTCTTCCCGTGTTGTTACGTTGGTTAGCAGAAGAATCACCTGACGTCGTTTGTCTTCAGGAGTTGAAATCTCCGCAGGAACGTTTTCCATTGAAAGAAATTACTGACATCGGATATCATGCGGTTTGGCATGGTCAGAAAAGTTGGAATGGGGTTGCGGTACTTTCTAAATATGACATCGAAGAAGTCTCTAGAGCTCTTCCAGGGGATTCCGAAGATGTACAAAGCCGTTATTTGGAGGTTATGATCCAGCAAGTCGTGATTTGCTGTCTTTATCTGCCCAATGGCAACCCATTTCCGGGGCCCAAATTTGACTATAAGTTGAAGTGGATCGAGCGCTTAGCAAAGCGAGCCAAAACGTTACTTAGTATGGATGTTCCAGCGATACTCATTGGGGATTTTAACATTATTCCAACAGAAATGGATACGTATAAACCTGAAAAATATGTCAACGATGCATTGTTTAGGAAGGAGGTGAAGGAGGCTTTCAGTCAACTTCTTGAAGAGGGCTGGCAGGATTCTATTCGTCAGCTTTTTCCAGATCAGCAGGTTTATACGTTCTGGGATTACTTTCGCCAGGCTTACAGTCGAAATGCTGGTTTACGAATTGACCATATCTTATTGAGCCCTTCAATTCAGGATCGTTTAATTGAAGGCGGAATTGATCGCGATGTGCGCGGATGGGAGAAGAGTAGCGATCATGCGCCTACGTGGATTCGATTACGAAATATCAGCACGAATGGCTAAGAAGATAAATACCAGTGCTGGATTGTTATTGTATAAATTTCAGGCGTCAGAAATATATTTTTTCTTAGTACATCCTGGAGGACCCTATTTTACTAAAAAAGATGAAGGCTCGTGGACAATCCCGAAAGGGGAAATCGATTTGAATGAAGATGAACTTGATGCGGCCAAAAGAGAGTTTATTGAAGAGACAGGCTATCTTCCGCGTGGAAATTTTATTGCGCTAAATGCTATTCAACAAAAAGGAGGCAAAATAGTTAAGTGCTGGGCAATTGAAGGAGATATAGATCCTGCTAGACTTGTAAGCAATACCTTTGACATGGAATGGCCGCCGAAATCGGGGAAAATGCAAACGTACCCTGAAATAGATCGTGGCGATTGGTTTACATTTACGGAAGCCAGGAAGAAAATAAACGAACGACAGATTTCTTTTCTGGAGCAAGTTATTGCTCATGGAAAATGATCGTTTATTTCAACACAAGTTTATTGTGCAAGCACTACCTAGCGGATTTCATTGCTTTAACTTTTGTTGTGTTATCATCCGATACCAATTGTTGGTATATAACTGTTTCCATTCCGTATAAGGCGACCTTGCCTTCACTATTGCTATGAATCCCATACCCATATGTCTTTGTAAGAGGGGAGGCGCGCAGGCAAGCTTGTCCTCTAGAGAAAAAAACTGTTCTAGCTTCGGGATACTCATCTGGCGTTAGGTCCCTTCTTTCCGCATAGACTTGGAAAATAATGTCGTCAGATGTATACTGATAAGGCGCTGCAGCGATTAATTCATATTGTCTTTCAGCTATGGTTTTATGGCGTTTTGATGGTGGAATAGTACCCTTAACTACTTTGGTATCTGTAGCAGCTTCAATTAAAGTATTGAAGTAATTTGTCGAATGGGTTTTCATAATTTTTATTTTTCTTTAATCAAAAAGCATGTAATGATAGAAACAAAAATAATAGAATATCTTGCGATCTGATAGCGGATCGCAAGATATCTTATGAATTACTGATTATTCTTGCTGTTCTCTATTACAGTGCTGCTTTTATAGCGGCTAGGCAATCGGACTGATATTTCATGATATTATCTTTATCCGAAGCGGAGATTTTTCCTTCAACAAGATTTTTTTCAATCTCATTTTTAATATCCAATATCGATTTTTCTTTGTCCAATGCTTTTTCTGCTGATTCTGCATTAATACGGTCTACCCAGGTTTTGCCTAGCTTTGTATAAAGCTCTTTAGCCTTATCATTGGAGAGTACTGGGGCAGTCACTGAAGCAATTGCTGCATTGGCCGCAGCTTTATCTGAATAAACGACTGCTTCCGCATCTTTTGTTGCAGCATCTTCAGAGGTTTTCATGGCCTCTTCATTGGCGTCAGCTGCTTTTTCCTCCGCATTTTCCATGTGCTCAGTTGCTTTTTCTTGTGGTGTTTGATTGTTACATGAAACTAGAATTGCTGCAGTCGCTAATGAAGCGAGTAATGTTTTGTTTGAAATCATAATATTATTTATTTAGTGACAATGTTTAAATGACAAGATTTACTGATGAATAGTTTTACTAACTAAAGACTAACATCCTATCTTTGCGTAAATATTACGGAAAATGTGGTTTATACTTGTTTTATTGTAATCGGTTCATTATGAGTTTTGTGGCGTTTTGCTTCAGGACTTCTCAATCTATTAGCCAGTAATATAAAACCGTATAAAATTTCGCCGATAGCTTATATTCTTTCGAATTCTTTCTATGACGTTATTTATACTTTAATTGAGTAATATCCAAGATAATCCAAACAAAGTCGTAAAAAGTATTGTTGATTAAATACAGACTGCTTGTCCGGTCATGAAGAAAGTTTTAAAGCTAGGCACCTTTCCAACCTAGCTTTTTTATTTTTCACCGAAATAGCCAATTAATAGGCTTTAATACCAGCCATCCGGATTACTCAGATTCTGAATAATTATTGGACAATCGTTTGATCCACTTTTCGTAGTTATTTTTTTCTATATTAGCCTTAGATATGACATGTTTGAAGAGGGGTGCTAGATTTCATTATGCGTGGCAAATTATCTCTTTCGAGAATTTCCTATTATTAGTAAGTTAAAAGATTAAAAACTAGCAAAATATGCGTCAACTGGAGTGCCACGAAGAAGAAATCCACCTATGCGGTAAAATCCAATATTTCGGTTTCCTTTGTATTTTTAATGAGAGTGGGTGTGTTGCCGCAAGTGAAAACCTATCTGCATTGCTCGATATTTCTATGAAAGAAATCTTTGGGAGATCGATCGAGCAGCTATTGCCTTTGATATCGTCCGAACCGGAGTTGAATCTCAAAGAAATAGAAAAACAGATCACAGGGGAGATATTTACCCGTTTTGTAGAACGCATTCGTATCAAAAATGTAGATTATTATCTGAGCATTTACCGGTATGATGAGAAAACATATCTTGAAGTTGAGATCTGTAGTGAGAATCATCTAAAAGCAACCCGTTTATTTTATTATGCAAAATACCTGGAAGAGCAACACGGAAATGCTTGGCAATCATTGACTGTGTTGATTCGCCAGATTATTGGTTTTGATCGTGTCATGGTATACCGTTTCGAAGAGGACAATAGCGGACAGGTAATTGCAGAGTCCATCGCAGATGGGATGGCCTCATTGATGGGCTACCGTTATCCAGAATTTGATATTCCGGCACAAGCACGCGCGCTATATGTTAAATTCCCTGCACGCCATGTAGCAGATATTGAGGCACCAACTATTGCTATACAGGGCCTGGAGGCAAGTGAAGTAGACCTGACTCGTTGTAGCCTCAGAGCATTGTCTCCCGTACATTTACAGTATCTTAAGAATGCAGGTGCACGTGCCAGTGCCAGTTTTTCCATCGTTATCGAGGGAAGACTCTGGGGGCTGGTGGCCTGCCAGAATAGTCTAGCTTTGAATGTGGACCTTGCCCAACGCCACTTATGCGCCTTCTTAACGCAGTATGCTATAAATTATTACCTTTCAGAATATCAAAGGGAAAATCTTGTCGCGCAGACTATTATGGGCGTTATGGAACGTGACCTGAAGTCTGAATTATTAGTAAACAGTGATATCGGAATCGTGCTTGAACGCTTCGCTCCGCAAATCTTGGAAATAGTGGAGGCAGACGGATTGGTGATCAAACATGACCGTGGTTTCAAAACTTGGGGTGTAGTACCGACAGAATCAGAGCAACGACAGATTGATCTGTATATAGAAAAACAGGGCGAGAGTGATTTATTTTTTACATCAAATTTTGTTCCTGACAGGACCGACCCAGTACAATCGCTCATATTTCCTGGTATTTTACGGATAAATATTCTTCCCAGCAATAAATGGTACATCTATTTATTCCGCAAGGAGCACGTATATGAAGATGTGTGGGCAGGGAAACCCGAAAAAATATATCATTACGATTCCGAAAGGGAAATAGAGTTTCCGTCACCCAGGACATCATTTGAAGCCTGGCGTGAAACGATGAAAGGCAAGTCTATTAAATGGAAAAAAACGGAGCTTTCCTTCATTGAAAAAGTCGCACAAATAACCCAACAGGCTATTGCGCAACGGGGTGGGGAGATTGCTCAGCTCAATAAGGAGCTCGTAAGATCAAACAATGCCTTAGATACGTTTGGCTATACATTGACTCACGATCTTAAAAACCCTCTTTCTTCCATAAAGCTTGCTGCGCAGATGATGTTGATGAAAGACGATCTTCCGAAAGAGATGTTGCGAAAAATGGCAACGAATATCATCGATGCGACTGGACTGATAACAGAAATGATGGATAAGGTTTATCAACTCACACAATCTAATTATGTAGCATTCAAAACAGAACTGATCGATCCGCGAAACAAAATTCTTAATATTCTCGAAAGCTGCAAGCAGCAGTTTGACAGTACAAGGTTGGAATTTGTCTTAGGGGAGACCTTGCCCATTCTCGGGGAAAGAACACTGTTATATCAGCTGTTTTTAAATCTGATCGGCAACGCGATAAAATACAGCAGTAAAAAAGATCAACCAAGGGTGGAAGTTTATAGTGAAAAACACGGCCATTCAGTTTACTATTATATTAAAGACAATGGCATTGGGATGGATATTCAGGATGACAGTAATATATTTGACATTTTTAAACGGCTGTCAAATTCGCAGGGCTTTGAAGGATCGGGGATTGGCCTTTCCATCGTCAAACGGATAGCGGATCGTCTTGATGCCGAGGTTACAGTAGAAAGCGATCTCGGCGTGGGTACAACGTTCTGTGTTAAATTTAGAGGTTGATAGATAATGATCCAATTTACAAATCCATTATGGTATCCAAACCACGTTTTACCTCTTTAGAGCTCCCCATTTTAGCTAGCGTATGCTCGCCTTTATCTATTGCATTCAGGATGTTCTTCTTGGCAATAAATGGACTGGTAAAGTCAATTAAAATATCAAAATCAATATCCTCATTTGCATTTTCTATTGTATCAAATGGAGGAATTCGATACGTTTTTATATTTAGAATCTCAGCGAGATTTTCTCCCGCATAGGTGCGTGAAAGGCCGCCAACCAACCGACCCGGCCTGTCGCTCCTGCAAAAAGCAACTTTTTCATCATTTTTTTTAACTATTAATCACTATAAATAACATGTTTTTGATTTCGATATCAGCTAAATGAGTTAGTACTCCTTTATTTTACACAAACAAGAAGGATCTTTAAATTGTTGTTAAGCATAAAGTGTGTTCAATTTTAAACTATTTGTCCATGATTATGACCGAAAAACAACTTCTACAAATGCTTATCCGAGTTCAGGATGAGCTATGCATTACGATTTCCATCAATACCCATCGCACACATCCTGATAACCTAAGCGATCGAATAAAGATCAAAAATCTTATCAGAGAAGCGATTGATAGACTAACGGATAAGTATGATACGAGGGCAGTTGCTGGCCTTATCAGACAATTGGAAAGGATAGCGCAAGAACTCGATATTAATTATAATCTCGAAAGTCTGCATATCTTTGTTTCAGATACGGTAGCAGAAGTTTTCAAGTCTTCATGGGAGACAAACCAAGAGGGTGTCCATATTAGCAATACATTTGCTGTGCGCCCCTTGGTTAAGGAGATTGGCCGTCAAGCCAGTTATCTTGTGATGTTGCTTTCGCAAAGCGGTGTTCATCTTTTTCGTGCCTTGAATGGGCGCATTGTTGAGGATATCAGTAGTGAAGAGTTTCCTATTGCCGAAAATCAATTTTACAATACATTTCCCGATAAAAGTAGTGATGCTAAACATCTTGATGACCTCTTAAGGGAATATCTTAATCGGGTAGACAAAGCTCTCCTGCGTTATATTGGGGACTCAAAGAGTGTAACACTCGTGTTTTGCACAGAGAATAATTATAGTAAGCTCTTACAGGTTGCGGATAGACCGTCTATCTATTATGGATACTTGCCTATAGATTACAATAACATTGAAACACATCAGTTAGAGAGCCGTGCCTGGAATTTTATGAAACAGGAACTGGTACGAAAAAATGAAGACTACTTTAAAGAACTGGAAGCAGCTGTGGGCAAGGGTTTAGTGATCACTGATCTGCAAGAGATTTATCGTGCATGTCAGGATGGTCGTGGAGATCTCCTAATTGTTCAAGAAAATTTCCATCAGGCTGTAAAGATTCTTTCAGATCGCGATATTGAAATTGTAGACAATAATGTTGGACTGGACACGATTGACGACATCAGCAGCCTATTGGCGCTACTGGTGGATGAAAGGGGTGGACAAACGGTATATGTTCCACAAATACCGAATGTAGAGCTTCAGCCAATTGCGCTTAAGATTAGGTATTAAAATGTGACTTAGCGATGTTTGCTGAATAACCATTGCTGGAGCGTATCCGTTAACAGAAACGGAATAACAATATTATTGTGCTGTAAATTTTCAAACGTTGTGAATTTGAGTTTGTGATTCCCTCGCAATTTTTCGTACAAAACTACGCTGCCATAATAGGGATTTTCGGTGTCTTTTTCGCCATGAATCAGCCAAATGTTTTTATTGCCGAGTGCGTTGAGATTAGATAGATCGGGTACGGCAGCGATGGAAATCATTGCTGCGAATTTATCTGGAGACAGGCTCATCAAGTTCTGCGCTGTTGACGCGCCCATTGAATAGCCTATGAGATAAATTCTATCGCTATCAATATTGCCATATTCGTTTTCAATTGATTCTATCAATGCTAGAATCTGTTGTGCGTCTGTTGAAGGCTTCGCAGTAAGTATTCCATCTCTATTTAATTCATAATCGGATGAACGCTTTTTAAATTGAGGAACAACAACGAAACAATTGAACCTACCATAAACCTCCTCTCTAACCCAGGTTCTTGCCAAATGCTCTAATTGGTTTTCATTGTCATTTCCTATTCGTGATGAGTTATGAAAGGTAATGACAATAGGATATTTTCTTTTTGAATGGAAATCTTTTGGCAATAGAAATCGATACGGTATGGTGGTGATCTCATTTTTGAATATCCTCTTTTCATATCGATTCGTAGATAATTGGCTTAATGTATTTCTAGTTTCCACATATGTTGCACTATCAATCGATCTATCATCATATTCGTGTTTTTGTGCAAAACAAAAATTGCAAGTAAGTATGCTCAACAGAATACCAATTTGCCTACTAAAGCTTGAGCCTTTTTGTTGCATAAGATCTTAAAGAGATATTGATTAGCTTTTTAAGTAAAATCTAATTTAGATAGCGTAATCCTATTGTATTGATTATTGTATTAAGTCCCTGTTTAGTGATGATAAATAAGGTCGCAATAATGATAACTCTAAGGACAAGTTCGATCTTATTATAATGGTAAACACAAAAATACTGATAGAAAAATATGATAGTATATAAAAAGATAAGAATAACGAATAGTAGGTTTACCGTTAATATTGTGGAAGAGTTGTCAGTTAAAATCAACGTAAAAGTGATGAAAAATCTTAAAGAAACAACAGCTGCCAAAAGAAAAATATTGAGTACTAAATTTTCGGTATAATTTTGTCCACTTTTTTTAAATATCAGGTAACTCATCAGTGCATTAAAGGGGATGACGATAAATGTAACGAATTTCGAATAATCCTTAATTACTTTAGACAATCCTGAAACACTCTCCTGGTTGAGTACATTCTGTAGATCCACCTTTGTGAATTTTGAGAGAAAATAGTTGATGGTAAGTACGATAATTACGGTTGCGAAATAGTTGAAGTGCTTCGCTCTTCTACCTTCTATGTATTCCCTAACACTATGGCCTGGCCGCGTAAACAGTTCCTTCATCGTATATAGAAACCCATTGTCGAAATGGAATATTCCATGAATAAAATCGTGGATAAAAAAATGTTTTAAGGAATATCTGTGAGTGGCGGTTTTTTGTCCGCAATTGCTGCAAAAATTAGCTTCGATTGCACGATCGCAATTAAGACATCTATTATTCATTATCGGGTTAATTGTTTTTGCAAAGATATATTTATTATCGAAAAATCAACAAACTGCAAGACTCAATTTTCATCGTACTGAATTGCAATTTCAACGAAAAATAATACATCGAAAATCATTTCTACGCTGAACATAGTAGAGTAGTATTTATATTTGACTGGTAAATCAGTAATGGAATTTACAACGAATGAAAGTAGGAGGGAGATCAGTTCTAATTATAGAGAACGGGGATGCTGACTAATTTTTATGGAAAATAGATTTCAGTCGCATCATTTAGATGAACGATCCATCAGGATATTCTTTACCTGAAAAAAAGTATACCTATTTTATAAAGTAATCGATCTATTTGATTATGCAGAAGCCTCTTGATTTTCCAAAAATCGGAGGTTTTGTTTTTAGTTACTTACGTTAAGTTAATCATATAAATAATAAGGCCAACCCTAAGGAACTGGCCTTATTGTTTACAATGTTCAATTCAACCGGGGGCTAATCATTCGTGTGGTCCTCTGTGGCAAATGAAAACTTAACTGATTTTTGTGGATAAGCCTCCATACTCTTGCGGCTTGTATTTTTGATAATGGTTTTGATACTAACGCGATCTCCCAATTTATAGTAAGTTTCTACGGTCTGATAATCCAGTAGGTAGGGGCCACAAAAGTAGTTCCCATTATCATCTTTTTCGATGATTCCCTGATAAAGCCCTGTTCTTGTCTCTTTTGGCATGTTAATTTAATTTGAAAAACAAAGGTAGCAAGAGTATTTGGAGAAAATGATATGAAAGATGAAATTAAGGACATTTTATTAAAATCTGGAAAGACGGCTCCCTTGGGCCGTTCTATATATAGCATATGTTTTTGTTCCATAGGGCGCAAATGTAAAAGGCGAAGGGCTTATTGGAATGGATGATACGAGGAGGAGAGGATTTTGTAACTAAAACCGGTAACCTATGGATAATGCGGTGCGGATACCGGCAAATGGTCCGCTGGTGCTGAGTGTTACCCCATCAGCATTTACTTCTTTTTTGATCTTCATGAGATTACTGTCAAATTCCTCCAGTTGTCTCTTTACTTCGCGTTGCTCGTCCGTATTTAATGGGGTTTTCCCTTCGAACTTTCCATTGTTGAAGCCATAACTGGGACCGACAATGCGCCAGTCTAAATAGATATTTTCTCCAAGCTTCCATTGGTTACCGACTGCCACACCGGCGGTAAAAGCATTTAAGGTACCCGATATGGGTACTTCTCTGTGATAATTTGATTCATCGACGGTAATCTTTGTTTGTACACTGTAATTGGCGTATTTGACAAAGGGTGCGATATAGAATCCCTTTAACACTTCTTTATTACTGATGTAGAAACGTACTTCTGGGGTAATGGAAAAAGCCCCTAATTTAGCTTCACCCAAAATATTATTATCATCGTCAAAAGCAGATTTCCAAAGGGATTTAAAGGGTAAGTTGGCCTTTGGACGATAACTGATCGTTCCATTGATCGATAGATGCTCATTGAGCGATCTTTCATACTCCAGTGCAATATTCCCAACAGATAGAGGCCAAAGATTTAATTTGATAAGATTTGATTTCTCTTGTGCTTTTAATCCAGAGATAGTACATATCCCAAGTGTAAGCATCGCAAGGTAGTGCAATTTCATCGTAGTTTTTCCAAAATTCAGGGAGCAAAGATATTAGAATATATGATTTCAGAGAAATCTAAGACATCGATATTTTGACCTAATCCGAAAACCGGTAGATATTTCTGTAATATATATAGTGGTGTTATCATCCAGTATAACGAAATTTGCGAAGCGCTTTGATTGCAAAAAATGATCAGGCCCAAAACTTTTAAACTTAATCGCATGAAATCATTATTGTCTTTGCCCTTAACGCTAATCATACTTTTCTTATGCGGGGATATTGTTCGTGGACAGGATAAGGAGTCTATGGTACGTATTTCTGAAATTGAGGTTTATGTTGAACACCTCGAAGAATACAAGACCATTTTAAAAGAGGAGGCTGCTGCATCTATCGCGCTCGAAGAAGGTGTTGTTGCGATTTTTCCAATGTTCAAAAAAGATAATCCGACACAGATACGTATCTTGGAAATCTATCGGGACAAGCAAGCTTACCTTGCCCATTTGAAAACAGCACACTTTTTAAAATATAAGTCTACTACACTCCATATGGTGAAATTATTGAAGCTCATTGATATGGACGTATTGGATCCAGAAACTGCAAAACTTATGTTTACAAAAATGAAAGAATAGGTGCGGTGCTGAGAAGGAATTTGACGATCAGTAACATGTAGGATTTAGCGCATATCGGATTTTAAATTATATGCTGAGGGAGCGTACTCCCTCAGTATAAGTTAACAAATTAAAGTTTGTTGCCTTCTAAAGTACTTATACTTTTAGCAGGTATTGTCAAAGAATAGACGCCTGAGCTATTCGGATTTACAGCGCCGACATTACTCCAATGCCCCGAACTGCTTGCGGTGGTTTGGTAATTGTTCAATGCGCCGCTTGCAAAACCCGTAAGGTTGATATCCAATGGAACTGCTGCGGTTCCCGTGTTGGTGACAACGAATGCAAACTTTCCTGTTTGGGGATCTTTGTAAGCTGAAATCAATAAGCCATTTGCATTTTGAACCGCTACATTGATTCGCATATAACCTGCTTTGATAAACCTGGAATAGTGTCCCATCACATCATACGTTTTTGGAAATTCCAAAGAACCATCACTTTTTGTGCATATGAGTGCTTCATTATTTTGAAAAGCTAACATACCTAACCAAAACACATACGCATTGGCATTACAATCTGCAAGAAGTTTATGCATGTTAACCGCCAGTTTGAGGCCGCCTTCAATGCCGCTGTCATAATTCCCACCGTCATCTGAAGCTTCTGTTACCCACATTGGTTTGCCACCAATACTAAAATTCCACATGGAAGGACTCTGGTTAAATCCACGTTGTCCAGAAATAATTCCACTGATCTCAACGTAGCCATGTCCTGCAAGGATGTCGACTTTGCTTCTGTCCATGCCGGAAAGGAAATTATCGGCAGTTCCCCAGGCCGCATTTTCAGAAGATATAATCTTGGTCGATTGCAGACCAGCGCTGTTTAATTCAGGACGTAGATTGTTGGTAATAAATTGTCCCAAATGGGAGGAGTCCCAATAAGAAGCATCCCAGTCTGAAAAGACATTTTCAGGTTCATTTGATGGGGAGATAGCATTGATGGTGATGCCTTCATTCTGAAATGATTTTACAAATCCAGTCAAATAGCGTGCAAAAGCTGTTGAAGAGGTATTAAAATTAAGTCCATTAAACCATTTGCCGGAAATACTGCTCGTATTGGTCTTCATGTATAATGGTGGAGTCCAGGTACTTGCCATAACGAAGGGGACTTCATAGCGTTCTTTCGCTTTTTTGATGATCCAGACCTGCCCAAGCTGTTCTTTTTCGTCTGCTGTCAAATTCTGATATGTTGCACTATTGGGATCCACGTCAATCGAAACTCCTGCAGGTTTAATGGTAACGACCTTGGTCTGTTGGTTAAAAGGGTAGGTATGAAGTACCTTACCACGAAGGATATTCAGTTTCAACCCACTGCCTCCCCATAAATAATCCAGGATACTATCTCTTTTTGCGGATTCAAAGAATGGAACAATCCGACCTCCGAATGCACCAAATCCATCAATCTTTTGATAGGTTTGATCCCAATTCAATGTAGCAATTGTAGCTCCTGCTTGCGCGGATACTGCAGCTTTTTTGTTAAGTTGTGCCTCTGGACTCTCAAGAGTCAATGAATTTTTTTGGCAACTAAAAATAGAAAATGTGGAAACTACGGCCAAAACAGTATAGAGTCTGCTCCAGCGACTGGTTAATTTTAACATAACTTAGTTTTTAAGATTTGTGAATGAATCATTAATTTAATTGTGCTTGGTTTTTCAAGCGGTTCTCATCGTCGTTGTTTTGTTTGCCTCCTTTCTTTAGTTAAAAAAATAAACATTCACCGATTTCCACATTGGTTAGTTTCCGAAAATTAATAAAATTTTGGGATAATTTATTATTACTCTTATTGTTTTAATTTTATTTTTTATTGATTTAAACATAAGTACATATTTTTTTAATGGTGACTTAATTTTACCCCTTCTTTTCTGCCGAAGATGAAGATTAAACTTGTCATTGATTACGCATTAAAAACTGATGTCTGATGGCATTTTCAAGTTCACCCACCATGTGTTGATCAACGGTATCGTTGACAATAATGATGATGCCATAATTGTATGTCGGATACAGCACACATAAGGTATTATAGCCTATTTTAGTATTCCCATCGTGATAGAAATAGCGGGCACCACGTTCATCACGATTGATCATCCAACCGAGCCCCATACCAAATCCATCGTCTTTTCCATAGGTCAGTTGATGTGTTAGACGAAGGGCTTTATCCTTTAATTTGAGGTTGGCTTCGATGTAGGTTAACATATCATTGATCGTTGAATTCATTGTTGGACCAAAGTAAAATCCCCTCAAATTGGCAAATGGAACAGGCTGACCTTTATTATTATGGCCTTGTACAATGTCGTTTTTTTGCAACTCATTCAGGTAGGGGATTGTATGGTACATGCCAAGGTGCCTCTTCAGATATGCGCTGATAAGATGTTCATAGGAATTCTTATAGCTATTTTCCAACAGCGCAACAAGTACCATTACAGCCATGCTATTGTAGCTGAATTTTGTGCCTGGAGTACTGTCCAGCTCGGCTTTCCTCAGGTCGTTGAATAGGCTGTCACGACTATAATTTCCAAGGTAGTCTACCTGTTGTGGAATAGTGAGTCTCTTTAAACTATCGGCAACTTTGGTAGAAAGCAATCTGAAAGTCTTTGGAAGTGCTGAAGTATGATTTGCAAGATGCTTAACAAGGATTCCATGGCCGTCGTATTGCAAATTGGGATAGTTTCCGGGTAAGTATTTACGGATATCGTCATCTAGGTTGATTTTCTTCTCAATGACTGCTTGTGCAAGTAAAGCGGCTACAAAGGTTTTCGCTACCGATCCAACGTTGTAATAGTTATTGGCCTTTGGTAGCTTTTCTTTACTGTAGTTGTATGCGATTTTTTTTCCCTTGGTATAAATTCCGATCGATACACTGTAGGTGTGTTCGTTCGAGAGGTAATCTGTAGCCAGTTGATTGATAGTGGTATCGAGCCAAGTTTTTAGTTTATTGTCAGTTTTAACGGATTCAAGATACTGTCCTTTTAGTGAAGGACTATGTAGTAGCAATAAGGTGCCTAAAAGAATTGTGAAGGATTTTGACAACATATTCATAAACGTTTTAGTATTGTTGATGTTGGTATCTATCGTGGGTATTTGGAGAAGCCTTTCGATTACTTATCACCTTGTGGCATGTATCAATTGTATGTACCAAATTGTTACTGAAAGATACAAATTATTACTGTAAATATGGCAAAGCTTAGTTTATGAAGCGACGGTAGCCCTGTTGGAATATTGTTCTTATTTATGTGTTTTATAGACAAATTTTGTCGTGTATTTAGGCTTGATTTATAGCGTATGTTTCTATAAATTTATTTTAGAAATATCGTGATTTATTTCTCTCTGAACGAGAACAATATAGCAATGAAAGCCAATGTCCGAAAATAATTTTGCTGAACTTTATAAAACTTGGTCGACGGATCAGTTGTTGTCTGTGGTAGACAATCCCGATCACTATGAGCCTTCTGTGCTTGAAGCTGCCGAGATTGAATTAAAAGGTCGACAGTTGACCACCGAGGAGTTGACAGCAGCAAGATATGTGCTTAACCAGCGAGAAGCGGAAAAAGAGACTGATTTTGATACGATAAAATCCAAAGAACAATGGGCTATTACCGGTAGATTTGATACGCCCAGGGTACAAGTGGTCAAAAGAAGTATCGTGCGGATCTCATTTTTTACAGGTATCCTCATTGTATTTAAAGGCTATAATCTTTTTCCTGCACTGGTATATCCGATCAAATATTTCAAAGAGCTACCGGATACCTACACATTACTGTCCTACTGCTCACACTCTTTTTTGCAAGTTCCTCATCCATGGTGTTTTCTACCTTGATGTACATGCTCTTGCAAAGCAGCAGGGAGGCCAAAATTTTAGTGGAGTTCAATCCAATTCTACAGCCATATCCTTTGGAGATGTATATCTTACCAATTCTGCTCTATGGTTTTTTGACGTGGATTTTGTGCACAAAAAAAATACGTGAATGGCTTTAATGCCGATTAATTTCTACTTTTGAATGCAAACCTGCTTTCGTGGTTTTTTTGGAAGTTCGCGACTTCAAATTTTGTAGCCGTTACTAAACAAAGAACAGTTGCTATAGGGACAATAGACTAATAAATAGTGTATGAATATTATTGAAAGCATAAAAAAGACGAATTGGTTGCATATCGCATTATTTTACGTATTGCTGATGGTGGGAACTTTTGTCATACGGAAGCTTCCTAATATTTTCCAGATGGCTATGAAAGATGTTTTCAGTTTTCCATTGCCCTGGAATATGAATCACGGATTTATTATTCTGATTATCTCGGCATTTTTTTATGCTTTGTCAAAAGTCGTTTCCACCGTTACACTTTTTGGCCCTAATAAAACAAAGTCACTTTTGTTTCCATTCTTTTTATTCGCAGGATATGGTATTTATGGATTCAAAAATAATTACGGTGTCGATGAGCACGTTTGGGCACTGTTGTTCTGCCTGTTTACATTGCTGTATGATATCATGGAGGAATTTACTTGGCGGGGCTATTTGAATGATAGTCTAGGTGAAATAAAGTGGTCCATTAAAAGTGTGATAACGGGAATGTTTTGGGCGATTTGGCATCTTTTAATTTTTGATAATTTCAGCCAATTTGGTGGCTTTGCCGGATTTGTGCTTTTGTGTATTGTCTTTTCATTTGTATTGACTTTCTCCACCATAAGAACCAATTCAATTATAGCTCCAGCTACTTTGCACGCACTGTTGGGGAAGACAAATTTAGTCACCCTGTTATTATTTATACTGTTTATTATTTTATTGCTTTTTTGGAACAAGAAATTCAAGGGATCAACCAGCGAGGCTGGACTCAAATCGTAGGAAATTGCTAGATGACCATTGCTGCACACAGCCGATCAATTTTGAGTATCTGACCGTAAGGAGCAGAGGGTATACAGCATAACGATCTATAAATAAACTGCTGCTCCCTAGGCCATTTAGACTATTCGGCAAGTTTATCGGCATGTCGATGCATAAGTTTCCAGATACCCTGCTCTTTTCTGAAGATTTCGGTGATTCTGAGATTGAAAATCACCACGGTATCTTGCCCTTTTACGTTGACGGACGAACGTTGTATACCCGTCCAGTAGGCTAGCGTATCGCTTGCATCTTGATGGATCACTTCAAATTTGTTTTGTGCACGCGGAAGAAAATTGGAAGCTCCTTTTCGATTAAAATCATTGACCTGGGATACTCCAGAAATGTATATTCCATTGGGTGGAAAAATTGTTGCAGGCTCATTTGAGACAGAAATATCTTTTAGGGAGTCAAAATGGCCTTCCACAAAATCTGTTGAGGCTTTTAACCGGGCAGCCATAAATTTTTCAAAATCCAAGAGTGCATTATTACCTGTTTTCATATCTTTTATCTTTGTTTAATTACACAAAGTTCCTAAAATGAAATTATTCTAACCTGTGACAATCGTCACATAATGTCAAGAGTTTAGCCTTCTTCGACGAATTCTGCTTAGGGTTTCTCGAGCTACCCCCAAAAAGGAAGCCAATTGAGAAAGGGGCACACGTTGTAGGATTTCAGGGTATTTTCTTTCTAGATAAGACAACCGTTCAGCAGCCGAATAGCATATAAATAGATTAGCAAACTCTTCCTGTCGCGAGGCAAACTGCCTGATGCAATGCCGTCCCAACCGCTCTATTTCCGTGACTTTCATTGCGAGTTCAAAGAGTTTTGTCTTATCGAAAATAATGGCCGTTAAGTTCTCACAAGCAACAATGTTAAATTCTGATTTCTTGCCGCTGCCAAAACTTTGAATGTTGGTGGCAATATCGTTTTCAAAGAAGAATCCGATGTTTTTGACGGTTCCGTCTATAACATAATAACTTCTACAATAGCCTTTATCGATAAAAAAGAGCGAATTGCAAACTTTACCCTGTTCTAGCAGCAAATCATTTTTTTTGAAGTTGCGCAATGTCAATGTTGGCTGTAGTAAGTGCCAGCTATCCGTCGAAAAATCAACCAGTGCGTGAATGTAATTGCGGAGATTTTCCATGGTTAAACGGTTTCATCGTCGTAGTGGCGCATAATGTAGTAAAAATAGTCTATCATCTTTAGGTAGTTTTCAATGCTAATGTATTCATTGGTACTATGCATACTCTGCTGTTCAGCGTGATTAATTTTAATGGGCATAAAGCGATAAATATGATCACTGAGATTTTGGTATTTGATAGCGTCGGTTCCGCCAACGGTCAAATAAGGCATAACAATAAGATCAGGGTAAAGCCTGCGGATTGAAGCTTCCATCATCTTATAGGCTTTAACGTCTGTTGGTGAGACTTTGGATGCTTCTCGGGCATTGTCGACCTGTTCGATCTCAACATCAAACCCGCTTGTAGCCTGCTCGACATGATCCCGAACTTCCTGTAGGGTGTTTTCAGGCAATAGCCTAAAATTGACGACAAATTCAACTTCAGGTGAAAGTACATTGGGGGCATCGCTGCCCTTCATCATCGTCAGTGCTGTAGTTGTTCGCACGAGGGCATTAGTCGAATGGTTTTTCGTTAGTTGAGCCAGAAGTAAAGGCTCCATAATCCAGCGATTAGCGATCGCAAAACGGGAGGTAAAAGGCATACTACCACCGACCTGTTGAAAAAAGTTTTGGATAATAGGGCTGATCTGTGCTTTCATCTGGTGATTTTCTAAGCGCTGCATGATGACTGCTGCTTTACCAATTGCACTCGTTGTTGGCGGCATCGAAGAGTGCCCACCGAGACCTTTAACCTTAATTTTCAGGGATAAAAATCCCTTCTCCGCGCAACCGATCAAAGCTACATTGGAGTTGATTCCCTTGACCGAGCCCTTCTCCAGAATGAGTCCACCCTCGTCATAAACGGCTTCGAATTTAAGGCCTTTTTCTTTGAAGTAGTCTGCGATTTTGGCCGCGCCCCGTACGCCACCAACTTCTTCATCAAAACCAAAAGCGAGGTAGATATCCCGCTTGGGCTGTACCTGTTCTCGAACCAACTGTTCCGTAGCTTCAAGTAAGGAGAAGAGCATGCCTTTCATATCTAAGGCTCCGCGGCCATAAATGCGGCCCTTGGCTACTGCCCCCGAAAAAGGTGCATAGTCCCATTCTTCGGCTATTTCACTAACCGGCGGTATTGCCTGGTCTCTAGGCTGAAATAGCGTTGAATCGTTGTTTTTTATAGCAGCTGAACCGGGAGGAACCACATCCATATGCGAAAGAAAGAGTAGCGGAAGTAAGCTATTGTCGCTTCCCTTGAGTCGAATGACTAACGCATGGCCATTGACGGTATAGGTTTCCAGGGAGCGATAGATCAGTGGAAAATTGTGCCTGATGTAAGTATTAAGTTCTTCAAAAGGAACATGATTAAATAATGTCGAGTCGCCGATAGAGATTGTGGCTATTTTGATGCCGCCGGCAAATCGGGCAACAATGCTATCATTGACCGCTGGTTGCACAGGCGCTGCAGCAGATTTTTTGACACGGGTAAACGGGTAAGTCAGCGTTCTAATTAAAAGCCCAATGATAAATAGGATAAGTAAGACAAAAAGGATTAAGAGAATTTTCTTCATAACAGACCTCATATTAACATAAGAACTTACCTTATATACGCTGGTAAAAACCTGTCCAGCGTATATCCTGTTGTTTCTAGTAGAACACGAAAGCCCTTCGTTTGTTTCTTATTTTCCGTTAATTGTGCAATAGCTCAAATTCCTGTTGAACCGTTTCTTGCCCATTAACGATAATTGAAATTTTATGTTTCCCTGCATAGAATTTTCGGGTAGTAATCAATTTAAAAGATTGCTTTCGCTCGATACGGTTTATTTCGGCCCCCTGATAAGTTCGTTCGCTAATTTTAAAAACCTTTCGAGATAGCTGACCATTTGACTTTTGATAATATAATCCATACTCCAAACGTAATGACCTGGCGCTGCTGCTTCCATTCTCAATTTCAAAGGAAAAAATAAGGTGTTCACCTATTTTAACCGCCGGTGTATGGATGCTGAGATTCCTAATATGAAAATCACTACTATCCAGTCCATAAAAGTTTAGAATCGCTGGATGCCCTTGTTTGAGTAAGGTGCGGCAGCCATGTTTGATGATGGCATCTGTATTTTTACTGATGCCATTCCATTGCTGGGCAATAGTCAGAACGAGATGGGGATGATCTTTGGCAATATCGTTGAGATTGTTGGCTACACTTCTTCTGACGCTCTCGGATGGGTCATTATGGAGGTTTTGGAGGATGGGCAGGATAGGGGAAGGGTCGTTTTTTAACGATGGAATTGCCATCGCCCAGGGGAGTCGGGGCCTCGATCCTTCACTTGCAAGGCGTCGAATCTGAGAATGTGGGCTTTTAGACCATCTTTCCATTTCCGCGATCATACGAGATCCATAGTTGATAATAAATGGACGAACGGCAAATTCGCAGGTTATAAATCTCGTGACGATTTCAAATGACTGTACAGCTGTTTCAAAATCTCCGATACCGTAAGTTTCTATATAGTCCGGAAAAATAACATATTCAAGGCCTCCCGGATGCTTCGTTTCTAGGAACTGTTCCACCACTTGTGTTAGTAAGGCTGCTGCTTCGGGAAAAGATGCCGGCATAAATTCGTGCAAGGCCGCTGTGCTGTGTTTTGTACGCTGTTTCCATTCCATTTCATGAAAACTGTCTGAAAAAATGCGTTTGATAAACTGTTCTCTGTTAAAATTGTTGTCAACGCGGTGGAACTGATCGGCAATAAACTGATAAAATTCCCGTGTATATATATCTTTAATAAGGGCCATGAGCTGAACAATAGCTGTTAAATTTCGATTAAGGAAGACAAGATACTATTTTTTAGACTTTAGTATCTTGTCATGTAGCGGATTAGTTCGTGGCTTCTACGCCAAATTTTTTGATCGCCTCAGGGCTCAGCGGAGTGAAAAAGTTAAGCATGTTACCATCGGGATCACAAAAAAGCAATGAGCGATTACCCCAAGGCATTGTTGTCGGTTCCTGAATGATTTTTGAAGCACTATTTTTGATCCGAATATATTCATGATCTACATTTTCAACTAAAAATTCAATAATAATGGGGGCCATGTTGCCAAAAGTAGTGAGGCTGTCACTAAACATTTGCATCGTGCGAGTACTTCCTATAGCTAGGGTAATCGAACTGGTGGAAAGCTCGGCAAAATCTGGTGTAAACCATTGTGCGGTGAGCCCAAGGATTTCTTCATAGAATCTGACGGACTGCTGAATGTCGTTTGCAATCAGTCGAATGGATGTTAGTTTCATGCTGATATAAATTTTATTGATAACAAAGTTAAACGGGCTATTGACAATAGTTTGTCAATAGCCCGTTCGAAATTGTCCATAAATTTGCTTATCATCGCGAGATTAATACGTCGTCAATAATTCCAAATTCTTTGGCTTCTGCAGCAACCATCCAGTGATCCCGGTCGCTGACATCATGTACACGTTGATAACTCTGTCCACTGTGTTTGGCAATAATATCGTACAGCTCTTTCTTGATTTTCAGTACTTGATTGGCCGTAATTTCGATGTCCGAAGCCTGTCCCTGAACACCGCCAAGCGGCTGATGAAGCATCACCCGTGCGTGTTCCAGCGCGCTACGTTTGCCGGCAGCACCGCCGCAGAGTAATATCGCACCAAAGGAGAGTGCCATGCCGGTACAGATCGTTGCAACATCCGGGCTGATCAATTGCATCGTATCATAAATACCTAATCCCGCGTAAACTTCGCCTCCGGGAGAGTTGATATACAGTTGTATATCTTTTTTGGGGTCAACAGATTGAAGGAATAGCAGCTGGGCTTGTACGATATTGGCGATGTTGGATTCTACAGCAGCGCCTATAAAGATAATACGGTCAATCATCAATCTGGAAAATACGTCCATCTGCGATACGCGCAATTCGCGTTCTTCGGTGATATACGGCGTCATGGCCAGCGGAATGCGTGACTGCTCGATACCTGAAATATAATGATCTACCAGATCTTTTTGGACATAACAATGCCCTACCGCAAATTTGCGGAACTCATTTTTGTCAATCGTCATGATGTTAGGAATTTAGAATTTGCTAAATAACTTTATTATTTTTTTTCTAAAAGAGACATGTTCGGGATGTGTAAATAATTCCTGCGTTATGGCTTCAATTTCCATTTTCACTTGTTTACGTCCAATTTGCCGAATAGCTGCATAAGCTTTTTGTTGGGCAATAACCTTGTCTGCCAACTCTTCGTCCAACGCCAATTTCGCTTCAAAAAGCAGTGCATCTTCCGGCTCAGCTATTCCAAAGATATACGCTTCTATCTGCTGGGTTTCATTCCATGAAGTCATCATAAACCAGGGATTTTTGTTTAACGGATTCTCTAACTTTCTCCAGGCATTTAAATTTTTGAACAGTGGCGCTCCTTGCTCCCGAATAGCCATATTCATCTGCAATTTCCTGCAGTGACATTTGATCATAATAAAAGCTTTTCAAGAGTTCTAAACATTTACGCCCAGCAGTCTCCAAAAAACGAAAAAGCCTTGTGCTAGAAGGAGACTCTTCGGTTGTCAAAGCAATATCCACTTGATCTAGGGGAAGATTTGGACTGGATTGACCATACCGTTTTAACCATAGATTTTTGGCTGTTCCAACCAAATAGCCAATATCGTTGTTTAGTGGTGCTGCTGTTAAAAGAATCTTTTCATAATACACCAGCAAAGCGTCCTGAAATACATCTTTGGCTTCATCCAAATTACCACCCATGCGACTGATATACTTAGCCACGATGGGAAATGTAGTTTTATACAAGTTCATAAAGAGCACCTGTCGGTCTATTGTTCGATTTGAATTAATCAATTGTTGCATAGCAATATCATTTATAGACATGTACCAATTTAGCGAAAAGTATCACCTTTTATTTGAAAAATTAGTTAAACAAAAATGCTTCCCTTTTTTGGGAAGCATTCATTCGCTTATTCGAGTTCGCTTATTCCAGTTTATGTTTCCGCTGCTCAGCGCTATTTTTTTAAATCTAGTTCCATCTGGATATTACATCGTTGATAAGGACTTGGATATCCGCTAATCTTTTGGAACCCCAACTTGTAATAGAGATTGATTGCAGGTTTTAAAATGGTGTTGCTCTCGAGAAACAGTTTTGAAGCCCCTAAGGTTTTTGCTTCTTCAATAATTGCTCTTCCCAAAAGGTAGCCTATACTTTTGCCTTGCACTGTTGGGGATACCGCCATTTTTGCCAATTCATAGTCAAAATCGGGATGATTCATTTTAATAAGTGAGCATACACCTACAGGTTCATCGTTATAAAGAGCAACCATAATTTTACCCCCTTTTGCCAAAATATACTCCTCGGGGTTGTCAAGTGCTTTATGGTCAGTTTCTTCCATTTCAAAATAGGTAGAAATCCATTCCTCATTCAAAGACTTAAATGCCCGGCGGTATGTTGAATTGTATGGAACAATGTTGACATCCTTACTTTCACGTATTTTCTTTTGTTCCTGAACGCGTTTCAGCAAGGATTTTTGTTCAAGGAGAAATTCCCATTCAGCTAAAGCTTCCCATAGATTGTGCGTGGCTTCCTGGATAATCCCATCTATGGCGCGATCGATATCGATGCATTGAATTTTCATTCTTTCCCAAAGCATTTTTCCTTTATCGGTCAATCCAACCATATTTCGCCGTTTATCTACAGAGCGAAGGTTATCCTCTACAAGACCTGCGTTGATCATTTCTTTGACGATTTTAGTGACTGATGGCTGGGAATGGCCAATCTCTGTTGCTATATCGGTAATTGTTTTTGAATCACCCTCAGACAAGATAAAGAAAACGGGAAACCACTTGGGCGCAAAATCAATCTGATAAAGCTCATGTAATCGGGCGGCCTCTTCTGTGATATTTGAAGCCATGTAGCGCAATCTGCTGCCTAATGCTATTTTTCCTGTTTTTTCAAATAGTTCCATCGTATTATAAGTAATTATATAACCAGTTATGTAAATGTAGAAAAATAATTTAAATGTTGTAAAATTTAAATTTTAAAATTCTGTTAAAACAAAAATATATGGTTGCTTTTTTCGTTATATTTCAATAAATTCAAACCATAAAAAACCAGAACCCCTTAAATTAGACCAAAGGATATGAACGAGTTAGAAACTTATTTCCGAAATAATGATGCGAAGCTAATTAATAAATGGATGCATTATTTCGATGTATACGATAGACACTTTAGTCGTTTCAAAGGCAAAGAGATCGTGGTGTTGGAAGTTGGGGTTTTTCAGGGCGGCAGTCTTCAGATGTGGAAGAACTATTTTGGTGATCGTGCGAAAATTTACGGTATTGACATCAATCCGCACTGTAAGGAACTCGAAGAAGAAAATGTAGAGATATTTATTGGTTCACAGTCGGACCGGAAGTTCCTGCGCAAGGTAAAGGAATCCATTCCGCCGATTGATATATTGATCGATGATGGTGGTCATACGATGAAACAACAGATTGTGACATTTGAGGAGCTTTTTGATCATGTGAAAGATAATGGTGTATATCTTTGTGAAGATTTACATACCTCTTATCAGGTATTTTACGGTGGTGGCCATAAAAGGAACGGTACTTTTATTGAATACAGTAAAAATTTTATTGATTACATCAATGCTTACCATTCCGAGCAACGTAGATTGAAGGTCAATGGATTTACGCGTTCGGTAAGTTCTCTACACTACTATGATAGCATCTTGGTCGTGGAGAAGCATCGAAGGGATGAAGCGCCAATACATATGAAGACAGGGGCGGCGACAGTGAAAGATTTCAATGCGGCTCCCACAGGATTCGATGGATTAAAATGGAAGATTAAGAAACCTGCTTTGACCATGATCAACAAGTTGCTCCGTTTTTTCCGTATTGGCGGGTTTATGTGGCGTTAATAGTCTGTGGAGATAGTATCTTTTCATTCATGTGTATTGTGTTGTTAGCTTAAAAAGACGCTTAAAACGTATTTCTCTCCTAAAAAAATATAAAATAGTTGAATTTGTATACTGAAGGAATGATTATGGTAACATTTTGTAAGCTTCAATAGATTATATTTGTAATGTAACACAAATTACATCTACTAAAAATATACTTACCTCGCTCCGGTTTCCAAGAATCCGTCAAGTTCCACCGGAGTGGGTAAGTTTCTTTACGCTATAATATATGTTCATTTATTCCTTGAGCACTGCAATATTTAATTTGATTTGTAGCTTCTTGTTCAAGCATCCAAACCGATGGTCCGAAAACCAGAAATACCGAGCTGAATTGTTGTTCATGTGGTTTCCCAAGCTAAAGCTCGTTTATGACCTTGGAATTGCCCTAGGTGACATATTCAATAAATGCCAGGACAAAAAGATAGCATTGACCAAACTAGGACTGTGGCATAATCAGGTTGAAAATGCGGGCATCGCTTTATTTGAGAGCGTAGCATGATCCATTGCAGCGCATCATCAATACATTCTACACTACTTCGACAATAGAAGCACCAATGCTTCAGCAGAATCTTTCACTGCAAAGCTCAAAGCGTTCAGGAGTCTCTTTCGCGGCGTAAGGGACACCACATTTTTCCTATATAGAGTAATGAAATTGTATGCTTAAAAACTTCCCTTCCCCAAACTTTCGGTATGATCCATAGATAGATTAACAAGGACTTACAAGAAAACAAAAAAGGCAGATCATTTGATCTGCCTTTTGGGTAAGTAATCGGGCTCGAACCGACGACCCCTAGAACCACAATCTAGTGCTCTAACCAACTGAGCTATACCTACCGTGATTTTGATGTCACAAAAGTAGTATTATAGCTTATATGTTCCAAATGTTTTTTAAACTTTTTGACTAAACAATTGTCTATCAAAAGGTATAATTTTCAAGCATGCCCGTTTAGCGACCCTGGAGAATAATATCTAGGTAATATTTTCAGGTTAAATGCCTAAAGAAGCAGCTTGGTCTTTAATTTGTATACTATAGTTTATGGGAAAATTTTTAAAATTTTTAATTATCGTAGCCATTTTGGCAGTGGGCGCTTGGTTCGTGTATAAAAAATATAACAGCGGACCGGCAGTGGAAAGCAAACATCAGTTGTTGGTGGATCGCATTGAAGCAATGGGAAAACTGGAATTGGTCAAATACCGCTATAGCGATGTTGTGGAGCATAAAAACGTGAATACGTTTTTGCCGGATGCAAGCGTATTGTTAATCGTCAAAGCAGATGCTGTAGGCTGTGTGAACCTTACAAAACTTAATCCGGAAGATATCAAGGTTGTAGGAGATTCGGTTTCCATCAAATTGCCGGCTCCAGAAATCTGCTACATTAAGATCGATCATGAAGCATCCAAAGTCTATGATACCAAAATGGCGTTCTTGCGCGAAGCAGAGCTTGTGGATGAAGCTTACAAAGCGGCGGAAAAAGCTGTTGCTGATGATGTTAAGAAGTCAGATATTCTGCAGCAAACCAAGGCCAACGCAACAACCGTGTTTAAACCGCTCTTACAGGGATTGGGGTTTTCAAAAATCAATCTGACTTTCGAATAAATCCAACAAAAAAGCTAGGCAATGTTAACATTGTCTAGCTCTCTACAATAAATCTAATGTCCAGACACCTCAGGACGAGGGTCTCATAATCAAACTATTATCACGTTAAGAACAATAGCCAAGTTATATTCGTTTTACTTTTTTGTCGATGTATCGGGCTGTGGTGTTGGCGGGATTTCTCCACGGGATTCTGCAGATGTGGTATCGCGATATTGTATAGTCGTGGTATCGTTGGGAACGGAGTCCCGCATCAGTTCCTTTGACTTTTGATCATCAGTTTTAACGCCATTACATCCATAGGCTGCTAAGCAAATTAGACCGACGGCAATTAATTTTGTTGGGTTTTTCATATTATTTATTGTTTAATGATAGCATATTGCTGCATACGCTCAGCCGAAGAACAAAGGTCAAATAAAAATGGTTTTGGATTTTCAAATTAGCTATTATGATATAAAAAGGAATCCAACCTTATATTCTTATTTTTTAGATGAATTATGTTGTAAAAAACTTTTTACAATTGAGTGCTGTTCCTATGAGTAAATAAGTTCATTAAACAGATAGATATGATTCAGATACTGCTTGTCGACGACCATCATCTGGTAAGGAGTGGTTTTCGGCTGATTTTGGAAACGCAAGATGATATCGCTGTTTTGGCTGATGTTGAAAGTGCTGAGGCAGCCTTGGATGTTTTAAAAATCAATCATCGACCGGATATGATCCTTACTGATATCAATATGGGCAAAATGGGAGGGATACCCCTCATTAAATTTGCCAAACAAAACTACCCAGATATAAAAATCCTTGCGTTGACGATGGAAAATGACAAACATATCGCCGCAGATGCATTGCATGCTGGTGCAGATGGCTATTTAGTGAAAGATAGTAGTTGTGAAGAGGTACTTTTTGGTATTCGGCAAGTTTTTAAAGGAGAGAAATATATCAGTGGTTCCTTAGGTGTTTCCTGTCTTAATGCGTATAAAAACTATGCGGATAGGGTTCCTGACCTTAATCGGATTTTGTTGAAATATGATATTTCAGAACGGGAATTGCACGTATTGAGACTGATCGCTGAGGGATACACCAACGGTGAAATTGCTGAACGTATTTTTTTGAGCAAGCGTACCGTAGAAGGAAATCGACAAAAACTTATTGAGAAAACCAATACAAAAAACACCGCGGGCCTTGTCCGATTTGGTTTTCATCATATGCTTTTACATTAATTAAACAACAAAAAATAGAGAAATATGGCCACAAAGAATGAAAACCGCGTTGTCGGGACCGAAATGGAAAAAAAGAAAAAGGTTAAGCTAGGAGTGGACGGGGAGGCACTTTGGGATGTAAACGATAAGGATCAAGGAGATGCCGAGGCTGGTGTAGACCCGCAGGTGGATCAGCTCAATGACATGCCCAATGACCCTGCTGATAGGCCTAAGGAAAAGAAGAAATAAAAAAGACCCGCATTTGCTGCGGGTCTTTTTATGTTGGCCGAACCTTTCTGTAAAAAATCGGTTCTATTTTTTGCCCTGTTTTTCGATGGCTTTAATAAGTTCATCTTTTGTCATATCATGACGTCCCGTGATATCCATTTTCTTTGCCATTTCCAAGAGCTCAGCTTTGGTTTTTTCTGAACTTCCATTTTGTGAACCTTTAGCCGCAGAAGCGTTTTTAGCAATTGATGGAGCTGATTTTTTTTCTTTGTTGACGCTGTTGCCCTTCGATTGTCCTTTGGCAGTCGTCTGGCTTGAACTTTTTGTTGTATTCATAATGTTCTGTTTTATTTGTTACTTATATGCTGAACATGTTATATGCACAAAAGGTTGTTCGTTTTAATACGTTATTGAACGGTACTATTACGCTTTGTTTTTTTTTCCATAGCAAATGCTTTGATCATGGCTTTATTAAAAGCGGGTAAATCGTCGGGCGTGCGGCTCGTAATAAGTTTATCGTCAACGACTACTTCGCTGTCTTCCCATAATGCGCCAGCATTAATGAGGTCCATTTGAATGGCTTCGACTGACGTTATTTTTCTATCACGTACCAAATCCGCATTAATAAGTAATTGTGGACCGTGACAAATCGCCGCGATCGGTTTATTGCGTTCCCAAAAAGCATTTATTAAAGCAATAACCGTTTTATTGGTTCGCAATTTATCGGGGCTTATGACTCCACCGGGCAGCAGCAAGCCATCGTACTTATCCTCTTCTGCCTCCTGAAGAGCAACATCGACAGGATAATCATTTGACCACTCATCACCATTTTTTGCGCGAACTTTTCCTTTAGCGGGTGATATAATGTCCGTTTTGGCGCCTGCATTTTCCAGCGCTTCTCTGGGGCTGGTCAATTCAATTTCTTCAAATCCATCTGCTACCAATATGGCAATCCTCTTATTTTTTAAATTTTCCATATCTAAAGTTTGTTTGTATTATATGTTTTGTGTTCTTAAAGGGAACGGATCTAAACCTACGAAGGTTTGATATAAATTACCTTCGAGCTGGTTTTTGCCAATTCACTTAATGAGTAGCTAAAGTTGATTTTCAATTTAGATATCGATAAGTGCGAAGCTGGTATCGTCACCATGATGGGCTCTCAGTACAGGTACTGCCACATTATAAATCGGTATTCCGGCTGGGGATAGGGCTTTGAATTTTCCCGCATGCGCATGCCCATGAAAGGCAGCAGTAACTTTACGCCGCTGTAACGGCTCCATTAAATGTGTTGAGCCTAAGAAAGGATAAATCTGTTCGGGTTCGCCCACTACTGTTTCCGCTATAGGTGCATAATGGAGTAAAGCGACTTTTTTTATAGCTGCATGCTCTTGCTCTAACCTTGCCAAGGCACGGTCCAGTAGCAATGATTCGTTTACAGCTTCCTGTACAAAACTTTTCATGGCATCTTCGCCGAACATCGACAGCATATAACGGTCAAACCCGCCACCAAATCCTTTTACCCCAGCAAAACCAATATTTTCGATCACGATTGCTTCGCCGTCCAAAACCGTAATTTTACTGTCGGTCAAAATTTGGCGAATCTGTTTCTGCCGTCCCTTTTCATAATCGTGATTTCCTAATACGGCGAGGACCGGAACTTTGATGGATTGAAGTTCGGCAACGAGTAATTCAGCCTCTTCTTCATCCCCAGTGTCGGTTAAATCACCACACAATAGCAGGACTTTTGCCTTTTTTGAAATCTCTTCAAATTTTGTTTTCCATTTTCCATGCTGATTTGCATTCATATGTATATCGCCCAAAGCGGCTATTGTTGTCTTTTTATTCATCTCAAACAGTTTTTATGGTATATGATTTATAATCCCATTCTTTAATATCGATCTCATATTGTGTCTGGTCGATGAGCGGTCCAAGGCAAACTTTCTCTAAGCAGGGTGGCAGTTCATATTGGTCTGCTGCGCGCTTAATAAGCTGATCAAATAATTCCTTCGGAAGAATATCGCGATAGTCATGCGGATAGGTAAACTGAAAGATGAGCATTTGGGCCAACAAGAGGTGCCAATGTTGATCCATCCGGGATAATAAACGATCCCAGTCCAGTTTCTTCCCATATTTTAGCCAAATATGGTTTATATCGGCACTGTCGTGCCGCTCTCTGTTTTGTACATACAGCTTACACCAAACAAGTTCTTCTGCAGGTATATAACGTACGGTTGTATCAAACAACACTCCCTCAGGCCCCCTGTCAAACCAATCTTGTTCTACCGTACAATTGTGATTAACACTATCAAAAATAATGTCAATAAAGTAGGGGGCCTTATAAATCTTGGCCAGCCATCTCACATCCGTCAGTTCCGTTTTATAACCACTGGCGGCAAAGTGCTTGAGAATTTTTGGGTATTCGCTGCTTTTGCAAAAAATATCCATGTCTTTCGTAGGCCGTATGATCCCTGTGTAGTGAAACATAGCCAAACCGCCACCTACCATAAATTGACATCCGTTCTCTTGTAGCAGTCTCAATGTATCCTGAAAGAAAGCCAGGCAATCTTCAGGTGGATTATCTAAATGAATCATATTGTCTACTTTTTATTAAAGACAGTCAATTAAATGCAGTAGTTTGTTGATAGTCAATGAAAACGTATTATCCACCAGTTTAATAGGTAAAAGTACTCAATTTAAAAATTGTTGGAACTCGGAGGGCTCTTATCGATGTTCTGAAATAAAATGTTCTGAAATAAAATAGCGGGCTCATTGCCTGATGAAGTACGGATGGACGTATCACAAAGATCTAAACAATATAAATATGGACAGTTTTTTTGGCTCTGGTGAGGATCTCACGATGGTACAGATGGGATCGCGCGCGTTTATGATGTTTATTATAGCGCTTTTTCTGGTTCGACTGGGAGGAATTCGAATTCTCGGCCGAAAATCGGGTGTAGATTTCGTAATCATCATTATGCTAGGTGCAGTGTTGGCTAGAGGAATAGTTGGCGCCTCGCCGTTCCTGTCAACGGTGTTCGCTGGCTTTGTAATGATTATTGTCAATAAAATCCTGGCCCAGGTATCGGCCCGACTTCCCTATTTGGGTAATATGGTAAAAGGTAAGCCGGCTGTTTTATACAAGAACGGTAAAATCCAATGGGATCAGATGGATCGATTGGGGGTAAGCCGCACAGATCTACTGACGAGCTTGCGGCTAGAAACAAACAGTAAGCATCTTGATGAAGTTGATATGGCTTTGATGGAACCGAATGGCCGAATAAGCTTTACACTCAAGGAAAGAAAATAAATATTTAACAGATAACTCTTCCTGTGTAAAAACATATTGTGACGTTGAAAGGGATCACCTGAATCAAAGCCTGTTGACACTTCACATAGCTAATCTGGGAAGGGGTAAAAAACATAAATAAAGATAAGATTATGATAAAATATTTTTATTTGGTCGTCGCATTTGCAGCAACAGCGATATCTTGCGATAATAGGGCTAATAATAGCGAGGAAACTTTGATAGACACAGCAGCCAACCAAAATGGTCTACCGTTAGACAATATTCACCGAAGCCGTGGAAAAGATACGACAAAAAATGAAGGGAGCGTAAAAGAAGGGGTGCCATTGGACAATCTGGATCGCGGTAAAAATACGGATTGACCTGGTTGCATCTTTGCGAACGATGGTGCAAAATTATTTACTTCCCGAACGATAATAGATCCAACCTGGTAACTGCTCCAATGGGTTTGGTATTTTCAGATCTATAAGAGTATTCAACCCTAGTTCTTGGGATAGTTTTCCGAATGCATCTATGTCGTGAACGGGATAGAATATCGTGTGTTCATTGGGCATATCGACATTCCCTTGTAACCATCGGTAGCCCTCGGCATGTAGATTATCGATAAAGGTATCGGTAATAGCCTCCAGGTAATGCATCATTTTGTTGATCCACATAAGTTCGTCCTTCGCTCGCGTCGGATAGTGTTCATGTGTAAAATCGAGGATCAATTGTTCGCCCTCCATGTACCAGCCATCGCGGATCATCGCTAGCCCCATAGACCGCACTTCTTCCTGATAAAAATCCTGCCCATAGCTCATTTTAATTTCGCCCGCAATAGGGCTTTCTTCAATTTTAGCACGTAGCGCCATTTGTCTATTAAGAAGTTCATGTATGTAGTCGAATGTCTGTTCCATGGTATGATAAGAATTAACGAAGGACAGAGCTTTAATGGCTTTGTCCTCCGGAGTGGTGAATGTTATAAATACTTTTATTTTAATGTCGGTTTGGGCACTTTGTTCTTAACAGCTGGCGATGGTGCATTTGGTGTAATGTGCATATCACTTATCGAAGGATCTGAAGGCTGCATATTTTTAAGTTGATCAAGATGTTTTTCAAATGCAGGGATTTTATCGGTAGCGAATTTCTTAAGGTCGGCATCTGTAATTGCTGTGCCTGTACTTGCATTTTTGAAAAGTGAAATAGCATCCTGATGACTCTTGACCATCAGATCGGTATAGATGCGGTCAAAACTTGCTGTGTCCGAATTATTGAGTTGGTCGATCATGGATTTATAATTTTGATCGTCGCTCGTACTCAGCTGCCAATTTTTATTCTTTACAATGGTCGACAGTTCATTTCCTGCAGCAGTATGGTCGTCTGTGATCATCTGTGAATATTGTTTTATATTGGGGTTTTGTGATTTTGCAAGAGCAATGCTTGCTGCCTGCAGTTCGAAATTGTTGCTGGCCGTGGCTTTGCTGGCAAAGTCCAAGTCTCCAGGCTGTGGCTGAGCGGGTTTGCTGTCTTGCGCCTGAACAGTTAAAATGCAGGTAAAAATCACAAGCAGTGTCCCCAAAGTTTTTAAAATGGTTTTCATAATGCTATTTTTTAATTGTTAACGATGTATGCTATTTCGGTTATCATTTCCTTTTTGTCCATAACTAATGATAATAGCGGATGTTAAAATGGATAAAGACAATACCGATGATATAAATATATACTCTTTTATATTTGTGTTTTAATAGTGAACAGTGGTCGAGAAGCTAGGGTTTGGAACAGTTATATTTTACGTACTTAAATCGAAAGCAGTGTTGTTTACGTAAATAGATCGTACAAATTCGGATTGCACCATAATTAAAGATTTACGTCAATTGTGTGCAGTCAACAATCAATTTCTCAACTAAACTAAAAACAAACCGCTATGAAACAGTGATTTTTTGCCAAGTATCTCTAATTCTTATTTCGCGGCCTTATGTCGGAAAAACGTGTTTTAACAAAAGCATCTATGTAAAGAAAATATAAAAGGCTCAATTTCGTTGGGCCTTTTCAAAAAAATGAGCGATGAAATATTCAGACAATATGGGTAGTACAGCTGTACAATTTACAGTAATCCCAATTACGGGAATTTATCTTTATTGCATCAGTAATTTGAAATGCTAATCCGTCTTGTCTGCTCTATTAACGTCTGAGGAGTCGTGTCTTTCTTTTTGAGCCTTCATTTTAAAAGCGTGATTTTCCTTTGCGGCATCAATTGAGTGTGTGCAGGTAAGATCGCCTTCCTGAAGCGCCAGTTTAGCGACGTGGGCATAAAATTTCGCAAGCTGATCTAGTTCTTCTTCACTGAGATCTTCCAAATTAACCATTCGGTTGCTAGTGCCTTCGTGAGAGGCAATCAATTCATTGAGCTTGAGGTGGATGGCCTTTGAATCTTTATTCTGCGATTTTTGAATAAGAAATACCATAAGAAAAGTAATAATTGTCGTACCTGTATTGATGACCAGTTGCCAGGTTTCAGAGTAGTTAAATATGGGGCCACTCACTGCCCAAATGATAACTGTAGAGGTTGCAATAATAAATGCCGCTGAACTACCGGTTGCGTGTGTCGCCCAGTTTGAGAACCGTTCAAATAAGTTTTTTCTCTTTTTCATTGCTAAACTTTAAGTTTCTATAGAGACCGCACTGAAACCGAATTTGTTTGTATTTATTGGCTTTATCTTAAAAGATCAGTTTTTCAAATGTTTTTCTGCTCCATAGCTAAGAATAACCTACCTGCTTTGTTGCTACTGCCGTATTTGAGCTTTGTACTGACTAGGTGTGATTCCTTTAATTGACTTGAAAATTTTATTAAAGTTTGAAAGGCTATTGAAACCACAGGCATAAGCGATGTGCGTGATTTGATGCTTATTTTCAACAATCAATCTACAGGATTCACTAATGCGCACCTCATTGACAAACTGGACGAAGGTTTTCTGCGTACGGGATTTGAAGTAACGGCAAAAGGAATGTTTCGACATATTAGATAGCTGCGCAACTTGATCCAATTGAATTTCTCTAGTATAGTTGTTAAATACGAATTTAAAGATGCTGTCAATTTTACTATTGTCAATAGGACTATAGTTGTGGGTGTATCCGGCACTGGAGAGGTATTCAAATTCATCTGTGGATATCATCAACTCGATAATCTCCAACAACAAAATGGTTTTCTCAAAGCCATAATCCAGCTGTACGATCTTTTTTAGCTTTACCTTCAATTGTTCCTTTGTTGCGCCACGGAATAGGAGACCACGTTTTGAGGCCGAAAAGAATGTTTCGATTTTATGTGTCTGAAAGAAATGCCCTAAAACTTTAATCATTAATTTAGGTTCTATGTACAAGGCTAAAGAGCGGGATGTCCTTGTCTCCGCGATGGCCGAGCCCGGGCAATTTATATTGTTATTGTGCCAAACATGTGGCAGATCGGGTCCTACAAAAGTGAGTTCATCAGAAACAAAGTTACTCACATTATCTCCAATAATCCGTTTTCCCTCACTTTCCACAATATAGGTCATCTGACAGGCGCTATGAAAGTGAAATTCGGTAGAAAAGAATGGTCGCTGCACATCTTTGGTCGCAAAAGTCGTAATAGCTGCACCCTCCAGAATTTTTGCAAAAACAGGTTTCATGCGTTTGGTTATTTAATTAAGAGCAAGTAATATAGCTTATTTTGTCCTAAAAAGAGATAAACAGAGGTAAAAATGTTAATATAGTAGGAGAAATGAGCAATCGAGCAGTAGTCACGGTACTGTTAAGCGCGTAATTTCGTATAAAATAACGCGTAGAAATTATGAATCCTAAATTATATCCTTATAGCATGATGCTCGTCTTTGTCGTATTTTGTGCGACAGCCTTTCGGTCTACAGAAAGAAGCCGCCCCGTGGCTCGCTATGGATCTATAACAGGATTAAAAGCAGAGAAGGTAGCTTATTATAAGAAACTACATGCCAAGGTTTGGCCCACGGTACTTCGAAAGATCAAGGCATGTCATATCCGCAATTATTCTATTTTTTTGAAGGAAATAGACGGTAAATTTTTTCTTTTCAGCTATTTCGAATATGTAGGGCAAAATTTCAAGCATGATATGCAGAAGATGGCGTCCGATCCAGAGACACAGCGTTGGTGGAAAGAAACGGATCCTTGTCAGCAACCCCTGTCCGATGCCCAGGAGAAAGGGCAGATATGGTCTGGTATGGCGGAAGTATTCCATACGGAATAAGTAAAGAAAAAGAATGCAAGCTGTAATAACCAACATCATATAACCATGAGAAAGAAACTATTATTTAGTCTGGCCCTTGCTGTATTGGGAACAAATCTCTGTGCGCAGACAAAGACTATTGTACCTGTTCCATCCATACACCCCAATGCTTATCAGCGGGAGCAAATTGACCGAAAATATGGTATGTTCGTTCATTTTGGCATGAATACATTTCATGATCAGGAGTGGACAGACGGATCTAAACCTGCTAGCTCGTATGCACCATCGGCTATTGAGGTAAAACAGTGGGTTTCGACTGCAAAGGAAGCTGGCATGAAGTACATGATTTTGGTTACCAAACATCATGAAGGTTTTTGTTTATGGGATAGTAAGTATACGGACTACGATGTCGCGAGTTCTTCAAACGCGACAAACGTTGTGCAGGAGCTGGCTAAAGAATGCGCCAAACAGGGGATGCGCCTTGGTTTATATTATTCTTTATGGGACCGAAAGCAGAATCCCAATGTAAAAGACATGTCTGCAGATGCAGCATATAATCAATATATGTTGAACCAGCTTAATGAGCTGGTTGATATGACCAAAAAGTATACAGATATCGTTGAGCTTTGGCTGGACGGTGGCTGGGAAAAAGAGAGCTATCGATGGCCCACACAGGCGATTTACAATTTGATCAAGAAAAAGGTTCCCGGATGTCAAATTGGTATAAACTGGAGTATAGGATCACCTGAGAACACAGACAAACACATTGTTTTGCCGAAAGATCAGCAGAATTATTATCCTATACGTTACTTTCCAAGTGACTTTAGGCTAGGCGATCCTTATCTTCCAATCAATCCTGATCCTAAGCTTTTTATGGCCCAGGGGAATACGTATTATATGCCTTTTGAGACAACAGTGGTCCTTGGAGAACGCTGGTTTTATAATACTACAGACAAGAAGTATAAGTCTTTGGAAGAGCTTGCGGGGATTTATCAGGCCGCAACGCACAAGACAATATCCTGATCTTAAACGTTGGTCCCAATCGGATGGGACGCATAAAGGATTCGGATGTTGACATTTTGCGCAAATTAAAGGATAAGTTAAAGTTATAATTCAAAATAGATTAACCTAAATACTAAAAACAAGTACGTTAAGATTTTATGATAAAGACGTTTGATATTCAGGATCGGAGATTTCCTTTGGCTACAGGTGCGGGCAGTGATGCGATACACAAGGATCCGATCTATTCTTATGCTGTAACTCGATTGGTAGATGATAAGGGACGCGTAGGGACAGGTTTGGCTTTTACACTGGGAGCAGGAAATGAGCTGGTCTGTCGTGCTGCGGCTTTTTATGCCGAACGATTGAAAGGGATTCCAATTGAAGACCTTATGGCAGATTTTGGTCAGTTGTTTAATAAGTTGAGCAACGAACAGCAATTTCGTTGGCTGGGTCCCCATAAAGGTATCGTTCATTTGGCCCTGGCTTCGGTCACAAATGCCTGTTTTGACCTCTGGGCTAAAACGAGAGGAGTTCCACTTTGGAAGCTGTTAACCGACCTTAGCGCTGAGGAGATTGTCAACACGTTGGATCTTTCCTATTTGGAAGATGAATTTACAAAGGCTGAAGCGATCAGCCTGCTGGAGTCGACTATCTCAACCAGTCATAAAAGAATGGGCATTATAGAAAAGGGCTATGTGGGCTACGACACATCAGTAGGCTGGTTTAACTATTCTGATGAAAAGGTACGTGAGAATTGTAAACGTGCTTTAGACAATGGTTTTTCCGCAATGAAACTCAAAGTAGGTAGTGAAGATCCATTACGGGATATTCGTCGTGCGCATATTGTACGGGAGGTTGCGGGTGATGAAGCTAAAGTCATGCTCGATGCGAATCAGCAATGGACGCTACCGCAGGCGCTATCTATCTGTCAAGAACTTAAGGAGATGAATCCTTTTTGGGTAGAGGAGCCGACACACCCCGACGACATTGTTGGGCATAAACGCTTAGCCGAGCACATTGCGCCGATAAAAGTTGCCATGGGTGAGCATGTGCCGAACCGCATCTTGTTTAAAAATTACCTTCAAATGGGTGCGGCGGGATTTGTACAGGTGGATGCTGTTCGGGTCGGCGGCGTGAGCGAGTTTATATCAGTGAGTCTACTTTGTCGAAAATATAATATTCCTGTTGTGCCACATGTCGGTGATATGGGGCAGCTTCATCAGCATCTTGTTTTGTTTAACCATATAAGCCTTGGGCACGAGGCTTTGTTTTTGGAACATATTCCACATCTAAAGTCTCATTTTGTACATCCTGTGTCTATAGTGAATGGTGTGTACCGTACGCCAATGGATGTGGGAAGCAGTTGTGATTTGTTATAAGTTGACATTATGTTAGGAAATTTAGATTTAGGTATCGCCATCTTCTATATTGTGTTGATTTTGGTTGTCGGCGTATTGGCTGGATCAGTGCGATTGAAGAAAGTAAAGGAAAAAAGCGCTGAAGGATATTTTTTGGCTGGAAAGACACTCCGGTGGCCGGCTATTGGCTTGGCGCTTTTTGCAACTAATATTTCAACGGTACATCTGGTTAGTTTGGCACAGAGTGGATTTGATACGGGCTTGCTTAACGGCAACTTTGAATGGATGGCTGCCTTTACTTTAATCTTACTGGCACTTTTTTTTGTGCCATTTTACCTCAAATCGGGTGTTACAACCTTGCCCGACTTTCTGGAACGACGTTATAATCGTGCCAGCAGAGATTGGCTCACGTTTATCTCCATACTATCGGCCATTGTTATTCATATCGCTTTTTCGATGTTGGCCGGAGGGATTGTGCTGCGAACACTTTTTGGATTTAATATGTATTTGAGTATTACAGTAATCTGTGTGATAACTGGAATATATACGATATTGGGCGGATTGCGTGCTGTTGTGGTGACGGAATCTATCCAGACAATTGTGTTGCTTGCGGGGGCTTTTATTATCAGTTTCGCAGCTTTTGACAGGATGGGCGGTTGGATACCGATGAAAGCTGTTCTGGTAGAGGATAATGCCCTTGATCGTCTTTCTATGCTCCGTGGTAGCAACGATGGAAGTGGAATGCCTTGGTATGCCGTATTGTTTGGCTATCCGATTTTGGGTATCTGGTATTGGTGTGCCGATCAGACGATTGTTCAGCGTGTTTTAGGAGCCAAGGACGAAAACCATGGACGTGTGGGCGCCCTTTTTTGTGGTTTTCTGAAAATTTTGCCTGTTTTCATTTTTGTGCTTCCGGGGCTATTTGCGTATACGCTGTTTAAAACAGGTCAATTGGATTTAAGCAGTCTTGGCGTAGACGAGCAAGGGCAGGTCAATTCAAAAGGTATTTATACACTCATGATTACGCAACTTTTACCTTCGGGATTGATCGGTGTGTTGGTAGCGGCGCTCTTATCGGGTTTAATGAGTCAGATTTCGGGGGCGCTAAATTCGATATCAACCATGGTGAGTTACGATATTTTTAAACAGCGGCGTCCTGCTGCTTCCGATGGGCAGCTGATTCGTATCGGGAAAATTGCCGCAGTTATTGCCATGGGATTTTCCCTGGCGCTTTTACCGCTATTGGATCGTTATGAGAGTATTTTTTATGGCATAAATGATGTGATAGCCCATATTGCACCACCAATAACCTGCGTGTTTCTCTTAGGTGTGTTTTGGAAAGGAGCATCAGCAACAGCTGCAAAACTTACCCTCTGGATAGGTTCTGTTTTGGGGGTTGCCGTATTTTTGCTGAATAAGCTGCTACCTGACTCGTGGGTAGGGCAGACACCATTTATGATGATGGCTTTCTATTTGTTTTTGATCTGTATGTTACTTCAGGTTTTGTTATCGTATAAGTATCCCGTGCAGCATACTGCGCAAAGTCGGGATTTGTACTGGAAGAACCCTATGGATCCACTTCGGGGAAAAGCCTGGTCGGGTATCGGGAATTACCGTATTTTGTCGGCATTGCTGTTAGCTATTGTCGTGATTTTATATGTAATTTTCAACTAATTTTTAATTTGTTCCGATTCTTTGGAACGTGATGCTAAATACAAGAATAATAAAAACGTGAAAACCTTAGAAGATAAAATAATATTGATTACAGGGGGAAGTGCTGGGATCGGTTTGGAATGTGTAAAAGCCTATGTCAAAGCAGGGGCAAAGGTTGCTTTTATTGGTCTCGATCAGGGATCGGTAGATGCTACAGCCGAACTGATCGGTGCGCCACATATCGGTATCTGTGCGGATGTTACGCAAGCCCGCGAAGTTGATTTGGCCATCCAAAAGACTGTTGCTGTTTTTGGGCGGCTGGATGCAATCCATAACAATGCTGGTCTGGCAAGCCCAGCAAAGCCTTTGCATGAAACTACGGACGATGAATGGACAAGGTTGCTGGAAACCAACATGAAAAGTGTTCTTCTGACTACACGGTATGGCTATCCTCATTTAAAGGAATCTGCTGGTTGTATTCTAAATACGAGCAGTTTAGTAGGGGATATTGGCCAGGAGAACCATGCGGCATATGCTGCCACAAAGGGTGCTATCAACGCGTTGACAAAATCTATGGCGATAGATTATGCACCTGTCGGTATACGTGTCAATTCGGTTATGCCTGCAGCTGTTATGACACCCATGCTCAACAAATGGACACTGGAGCAAGCACATCCAACACAGGTTTTTGACTTTTTGAAAGATATTCATTTGCTGGGATACTGTCCTGAGGGCGATGTCATTGCCGATGCCTGTGTGTTTCTACTGTCAAACCGAGCACGCTTCATCACAGGGGTAAATCTACCTGTAAGTGGTGGTGCTGAATTGGGGTATCGCAGAAATGTATGACAGATTTTTTTATATTAGCTACAATTAGCTTGCATTTGAAATGCAATTTTTCTAAGTTTGGCGCGCAGTCATAGGCTGTTTATAAATAATACATCAATCATGAGCCAGAAATTTATATATAATACACGTTATCCTTCTGTTGAAGATCTAAAGATTAAAGCGAAGAAAAGGATTCCCCGATTTGCATTTGATTATCTGACCGGAGGAGCAAATGAAGAATTGAACCTTGCCAGAAATGAGAATGATTTTGATAATATTCTGTTGAAGCCGCAATATCTGCTTGCGAGTGAAGAAATAGACTTATCTGTAGAATTATTCGGTCGTCGTTACAGTGCACCTTTTGGTGTTTCGCCTATTGGACTTCAGGGATTGATGTGGCCGAATGCGCCGGAAATTCTTGCGAAAGCGGCAGCAAAAAATGATATTCCCTATATTTTGAGTACAGTATCAACAAGTAGTATTGAACGTATTGCCGAGGTATCTGATGGGAAAGCCTGGTTTCAGCTCTATCATCCTACGGAAAACAGGTTGCGTGATGATATTATTAAACGTCTGGAGGCTGTTGATTGTCCCGTATTGGTGGTTCTGGTGGATGTACCTGCTTTTGGACTACGTTATCGTGAAATAAAAAGCGGATTGTCTATGCCGCCTAAAATGAGTATCGCCAATATCTTGCAGACTTTTGCCTGTCCGACTTGGGGAATAGAAACTTTAAGGCATGGAATTCCTTCTTTTGCAACATTGAAGCCTTACATGGAAAAGGGACTTGATTTAGCGCAGCTGGGACAGTTTATGAACAGAACATTTACGGGTAAAGTTGATGTTGAGAAAATTAAAGCTATTCGGGATCTTTGGAAAGGGCCCTTGGTGCTTAAAGGGATTGCCACCGATGAAGATATGCAGGCTGCTATCGCATTGGGTGTTGATGGAGTCATTGTGTCAAATCATGGTGGACGACAGCTCGATGCAAGTGAATCTTCGATCAATTCATTGATCCACTTGGCGAGCAACCCAGAATATAAAAAGAAGATAAAAATCATGTTAGATGGTGGTATTCGATCGGGGGTTGACCTTGCGCGGGCACATGCAGTTGGATCAGATTTCAATTTTATGGGAAGACCATTTATGTATGGCGTTGGCGCATTGGGCAATGAAGGTGGGGAACATACAATCAATATGTTTAAGACGCATTTGTATCAGGTTATGAAGCAATTGAGTCTTTCAAAGATTGAAGATTTTCCAGAACGTCTGCAGGCTATCCTGTAACGATTGTGGTAGGTCGAGTTGTCGACCCAGCATTGGGCAGGCCCGCTATAAAAAGAAGAAAGTGTCTCTTATGTTTGTATTAAGCAAATGTAGGAGACATTTTTTTGCTTTATAGGTTCGCTTGAAAGGTGTTCGGCTCTGATGTGGTCAGTTAATTTTTAGACGCAGCAAAAGAAGTTCAGCTGGTAACCAAATTCGTCCTTTTAACAGTGATTGTACAGTGCTCGTTCAGTGATTGTTCAGTGCTCGTTCAGTGATTGCTCAGTGTAGACTGAATAAACAATGACTAATTACTGTCTAAATGTTGATTGAAAACTGTTTTTTGTTATAATTTGGTATACGTATTTTTCCGAATTAATATTTATCTTTATTATCTATAACATAATCAAGTAATTATGGCGATAATCAAAAACGGTATCAATGGAACTGTTTCCGGGAAAGCAGGTCCTGTTGTATTTGTGTCGACGAAGACAGGAAATTATGTACGGTCTCTCCCTCGCGTTAAAAAACGGGAGCCTACTCCTGAGCAACTGCTGAGTAGGAAACGCTTCAAAATTGTGAGGTCACATATTAGCCAGTTAAAGCCGATCATCAATGTGGGGTATAAAGCGCACAGCTATCCTAAGCGAGCATACGATGTTGCAATGTCATATAATTTGAATGAAGCACTTATTCGGGAAGAAGATGGTTTTGTGGTCGATTGGCCGAAATTTATGATTGCCAAAGGAAGCCCCAATCCCATTACTTCCCACACAATGGATTTCGATCAAGAAAACCAGGTGCTTCAGGTCACCTGGGAATTTGATGCCTATCTGGAGGAAAAGTTTGACACGGGATCTTACGATTCGTTCTTAATCCTATATAATGCAGCAGATAACGGAGGTGAATATCCACTTGTGACAAACGGGTTGAAAAGCAGCTTAATGTCTGGCAAACAAAATGTTGAAATTCCAAAACATAGAAAGGAAGCGACCTATGAGGTGTATATCTTTTTTATCGAGAGTTATGGTGGAGGGAATACAGACAGTCTGCACCTGGGTACGCTAAAGGTTTGAGTATAAATATGGATGACACGATCTTCTATTATAAAATTGCATAAAAAGGGCAATCCACTTTTGGATTGCCCCTTCCTTTTGTCTACTATTGGAAATAGTCTACCAGTCGATATTTCTATTATCTGTTGATCCTACTTCCCATTGTTCGCTGACTTTACCGCTGTTGGCATCTTCTGGTCTAGCGTAGGCCGAACCAGCTGCAATACCTTGTTCAAGTTCGATTGTCGTTGTATTAATTTTGGGGGCGATGTATGCTAATTTCTTTTCCATAATATCTATTTTTATCTTGCTGTTTCTTTATGTTACACGCAGCAAGTTTTAGTTTTTCTGATTACTGATCTATTTATTGATTATTGGCAAGGGATTTTTTTCTTTCCAGCACCTACACCCTTGATAATAGTACGTCCATCAACAAGTTGGGTTACTTTCACGATATTGCTTTGTGTTGCACTCCAAGGGAATGTGTTGAAGCTGTTGCCATTCACGAGTTTAAGTTCATATAAAGGGCCGCCGGATGTTTTGCTGCCAAACATGGTTACCTGACCAGTTCTGCTAATCACGACCTTAACCAGCGGGTTTGTACTGTTACCTTTCATGTTGTACACTTCGTCAATTCTTTTGCCCGTTTCGATATTGTTACCTGCATATTTGCTCCCGTCGAAAAATTGGATATTTTGCGTAGAGGCAACCGCATTTGATTGAAATTGAATTTCCTGTTTTGCTAATTTGACACCATTTACTTCCAGATTGAATGCATTGTCCAGTTCGGTGATGTCGAAAACAAAACCATAGTCTGCTGCTGGAGCGGTAAAGCTTCTGTCAATGGCAGTTCCATTGGCATAGAACTTACCGTCTTTCATAATACCAGTTTTGCCACCCGATGTTGTTGCTGGATAGCTCCAGTCCAAACCATTGCTGGTTACATCTTGTGTACAGGTTCTGAAGTTAAGTTTCAGATCGTATTTTTGTCCGGGATTGATCTTAACATTTGGAATGGTGATGTTTGTTTTGGTCTCACCATCAAGGGTTAGACTGCCGAGCATCAATGTTCCGTTGCTGGTGGTGGGGTGGATCAATATCGCTGGGTTACTAATTACAGTACGTAAGCCATTTCCTAAAGCCGGGAATTGCGTAGTCACACCTGCGTTGTTCAAGCCATTGTATATTAGTGTTTGGTCTGAAAATTTCAAATTTGCACTACTGTGACTAGGTTTTAATACTGCAGTCCCGATTTGAGTGATGGCTCCGGTCATACTTGGATCCATGGTCAATGTTGTGGTGATTTGGCTAAATCTGTGTTTTAATACAACATTTAAATTGTTTACACCATTTTTTAACGTTAATGTGCCTGTGTAATACATTAAGTCGTCACTTATGTTGTTTAAGCTGGCTTCGGACAGTGTATTTCGATTGTTAATACCCGGTAATACTGTTGTGCTATTGATCGAATAAGCAATGAACGTATATGATTTTCCAGCGTCAAGAGCGATGCCTGCGGCAGTAGCTTCCTCACCGTAGCTATAATCCTTTTCTGTTACGTAAGCTCCTTGGTTGTCATAGACAACAACTTTATACTTGACGTTTTTGTCCAATGGCTTCTCTTGTGTTTGGACAGCCGCTAGTTTGGGGTTGGATGAAGCAACGAGGCTTTTTGTAACCGCTGAATTGTTTGTTAGGACAACGTCAACCGAGCCTCCGTTTTCTAACGGTACAGTCATTTCCTGTACATCAGGTGCATTGCTTGATGAATGCGAAGCGTTTGCAGATGCTTGCTTTTGAACAGCATTGTTGTCTGTTTCATTGTAAGCTTCTACGCCCGATAGATTGATTTTAACGACAGTTTCTCCTGTTAATGTGGTGTTTTCTCCACTTTTGTTACATGAGTAGAGGCTAAGTGCAAAAGCACTGCAGCCTAGCATGAACAGGTTTGTCAGTTGGCGATGGGGGATTAGATTCATGTTAATTGACATTTTGTTTTGTTATTGATTTTTGATTATTTGATTTCGTTGTTGATTTGTACCGCAAAAACTCTTGCAGTTGTATGCCGATTTGTATTTAAAATATGGTATACCATTGCTTTTTTTGTTGCTTTTGTTTTTTATCGATGCAATTATATAAATAGCATTTTACTTAATATGCTGTATTTATGTTATCTTATATTTCTTGTAGAGAAATATCTACAATAGTGTTGTTTTGTGGGTAAAATGCTGTTTGAACATGTTTTTGTCGTTTTTCTGTTAATTATAATTCGTTTTATTTGAATAATAATTTACTTATAATTAATACGTGTGTCGGGTAGTAGTGCTGTGTAGGATTGTGCGGTTTTGAGTTGTTTAAAGAGTTGAAAAAACGCTCGGTTGAAATCGACTGCCCATTACTTTATAGGAAGCACAGACGCTGATGCGAACCAATAGATTTCCGATGTTAAGGGGAGATTATGATTTATTTTTTTTACATTTGTGTATTCATGAGGTTAATTGTTTTCATATTGATAGCCTATATTATGGGACTTTCTTTTGTTCCCTGCAGTGATTCTAGCAATCGCTGTGAGCAGACTGCTATGGAAACACAATTAAACCAAACGCATAACCATAGTGATGATGCATCTGATGCCTGTTCTATTTTCTGCTATTGCAATTGTTGCAGTGGAAATATAACGGCTTATGCCTATCAATTTCCGCAAATAGATGGTGTCCCGGTATCAATTTATTTTGATAATCGTAATCCTATCCGCAATACAGCGATTGTTTCCAGTTATTTTGGAAGCATCTGGCAGCCGCCAAAAGTTAATGCTTAATTTTTCGTAAAAATTCTAAAAACAAATCTGATGGAGCGTGCTATGCTGTTCTTTATTCAGCTTTGTGCTCGGAATCCGCTTGTTGTATTTTATTACGAGAAGCGATGAAGCTATTCTAACGAGCTATTATTTAAGCATTAATCACGTATATTGTGTTAGATCATATTATAAAATTTAGCATTAAGAACAAGATCGTTATCGGTTTAATAACCTTGTTGCTTATCATTTGGGGGGCATGGAGTGCGACGAAACTACCCATAGATGCCGTTCCCGATATTACCAATAATCAAGTCCAGATCTTTACCTCTTGTCCAACTCTTGCCGGACAGGAAGTCGAGCAATTGGTGACTTTCCCAATTGAGCAAAGTATTGCAACTGTACCCAAAATTGAGGAGATCAGGAGTATTTCACGCTTCGGGCTTTCTGTCATTACCGTTGTTTTTGACGATGACGTAGATATCTATTTTGCCCGTCAGCTGATCGGTGAGCGTTTAAAAGAAGCGGTGGATCAGATTCCAAAGGGTATTGGTAAACCTGAGCTGGCTCCAGTAAGTACCGGATTGGGAGAAGTATATCAATATATTATCCATCCCAAAAAGGGAAGCGAAAAGAAATACAACGCAAAAGATTTGCGAACCATGCAAGATTGGATTGTTGCTCGTCAACTTTACGGAACTCCTGGAATTGCCGAGGTCAATAGTTTCGGTGGTGAGCTTAAACAATATGAAGTAGCTGTTGATCCGAATAGACTTAAGGCTATGAATATCACGATCCCAGAGCTATTTACCGCCTTAGAGAAAAACAATCAAAATACAGGTGGTGCCTATATTGATAAAAAACCGAATGCATACTTTATCCGGGGGATTGGACTGGCGACCTCTTTGGAAGATGTCAGAAATATCGCTATCCGAAAATCAGGGTCTATACCGATTTATGTAAAAGATGTTGCAGATGTACGGTTTGGTCATGCTGTGCGTTATGGAGCCTTGACATACAATGGTGAGGTAGATGCTGTGGGGGGTGTCGTCATGATGCTAAAGGGTGAAAACAGCAATGAGGTGGTCAATCGTGTGAAAGAAAAACTACCGACTATCCAAAAGTCTTTGCCTGATGATGTGGTTATAGAGCCCTATTTGGACCGGACAGACCTTGTTGGACGTGCGATCAGTACCGTTGAAAAAAATCTGATTGAAGGTGCCCTGATTGTAATTTTTGTCCTGGTATTATTTCTTGGGAACTTGCGGGCAGGTCTTATCGTTGCTTCGGCAATTCCACTGGCGCTGCTGTTTGCACTTGGATTGATGAACGTCTTCGGCGTAAGCGCCAATTTAATGAGTTTGGGTGCGATAGATTTCGGTTTGATTGTGGACGGGGCCGTCATTGTGGTGGAAGCTACGCTACACCATTTAGGCTTACGAAAGTCAACCGGGAAATTGACCCAGGCCGAAATGGACCATGAGGTATTTGAATCCGCTTCAAAGATCCGTACCAGTGCTGCCTTTGGTGAGATTATTATTCTTATTGTCTATATTCCAATTTTAACATTAGTGGGTGTTGAAGGGAAAATGTTTCGTCCAATGGCACAAACAGTTGGGTTTGCCATTTTTGGCGCATTGATTCTCTCGTTAACCTATATCCCCATGATGTGTGCTCTGTTCCTGCCGAAAAAACACAGCGACAAGAAAACGTTGAGTGACCGGATGATTGCGGGACTGCAACGTATTTATGCGCCTTTATTACAGAAAGCCATTCGGTTTAAATACCTAATCGTGAGTTTAACTGTTGCCATTTTTGCTTTGTCGGCCTTCTTTTTCAAGAACATGGGTGGCGAGTTTATTCCACAATTGCAGGAAGGCGATTATGCATTCCATTGTATACTTCCTCAGGGAAGCTCGCTTTCGCAAAGTATTGAAACCTCTATGCAGGCTTCCCGGATTATCAAAGAGTTTGATGAAGTGAAGATGGTTGTCGGTAAAACAGGAGCTGCAGAGGTGCCAACGGACCCTATGCCACCGGAAGCCACAGATATTATGGTGGTATTGAAGCCTCAAAAAGAGTGGAAGTCGGGCCGTTCTTATGAAGAACTGGGGAGCGCTATTCTGGAGAAGCTAGCAGTAATTCCGGGTGTCTTCTTCGAAAAAAATCAACCTATTCAAATGCGTTTCAATGAGTTAATGACGGGTATCCGTCAGGATGTTGCTGTAAAGATCTTCGGTGAAAACATCGATTCACTGGCCGCTTACGCCAATGTGGTTGCTGCTCAGATTCAATCTGTTCAAGGGGTAACTTCTCCACAGGTGGAGCGTGTATCCGGTCTCCCGCAAATCAATATCGTTTATGACCGCACCCGTATCGCAAATTATGGATTGACTATTCAGGACGTCAATGATGTGGTGAGTACTGCCTTTGCCGGTCGGAGTACGGGACAGATCTATGAAAATGAACGTCGCTTTGATCTGGTCGTCAGGTTAGATACAACGCACCGAAACAGTATTGATGACGTTCGTAATCTGATGATTCCTACAGATACGGGTACGCAGATCCCGCTTTCTCAGGTTGCTGCCATTGATTATAAATTGGGGCCGGCCCAAATCAGTCGCGAAGCTGGTAAACGAAGAATTGTGATTGGATTTAATGTGGCAGGACGTGATGTTCAAACCGTAGTAAAGGATATCCAGCAACAATTGGCTACAAATGTAAAACTTCCCGCGGGTTATTATTTCACCTACGGAGGTCAGTTCGAGAATTTGCAAAAAGCGAGTTCGCGCCTGCTGATTGCTGTACCAGTGTCTTTATTGCTTATTTTTATGCTGTTGTATTTCACATTCCATTCCTTTAAGCAAGCCACGTTAATTTTTACTGCAATTCCTATGAGTGCTATTGGCGGCGTATTTGCATTGATGTTGCGCGGCATGCCTTTCAGTATTAGTGCCGGTATCGGTTTTATCGCCTTGTTTGGTGTGGCCGTACTCAACGGTATCGTTTTAATTGGGACATTCAATCAGTTGAAAAAAGAGGGTGTCGATGATATTTTTCGACGTGTTAAAGAGGGTACTTTGACCCGTTTACGTCCTGTTCTAATGACAGCGACAGTGGCCTCCCTGGGCTTTTTACCGATGGCAATAAGTACAAGTGCTGGTGCTGAGGTTCAGAAACCTTTGGCAACGGTTGTTATTGGCGGATTGATAACGGCAACTTTCCTGACGTTGTTTGTGCTGCCCTTATTGTATATAATCTTTAATTCTAAATTGAATATGAAACGAAGTAGGGGTGTTAAGACCTTTGTTACAGTACTTGCTTTCTTATTTATGGCCTTGGCATCTCAGGTGTTTGGCCAAGAGCGCATTTCTGTTACAGAAGCTGTGGAAACTGCGCTGAAGAGCAATCGTCAGTTTCAGATCAACCAGGCCGAAATTGTAGGCGCTGGTTTTAATGTTAAGACGGCGACCGAAATTCCCAAGACTGGTATTTTTGCAGAAAATGAAGATTACCGTCCCACGGATAAGGCCGGCTTATTGAAAATTGGTATCACGCAAAGTATTGCCTGGCCCGGGCTCTATGCCGCGCGTAAAGAGTATTTTAAACAACAACTAAAATATGCGAATTTAAATACGGATGTATTGAAAACAGCGATTACCAAAGACGTGAGAACAGCCTATTTTCAACTTTGGTATCTCCAGGATCGTCAAAAGTTGTATATGGAGCTGGATAGCATCTATACCGCCATGTTCAAAGCAACTGAACTTCGCTTTAGAACGGGTGATGTGGCTGCGCTGGACAAGATCGCAGCGGAGGCAAAGCTGAAGGAACTGCAAGCACAACTTGTTCAAAACAAAAAGGATATCGTTATCCAACAACAGCAATTAATGATGTTGTTGGACCGTAACGAGTGGATGCTCCCTTTGGATCAGTCCTTGGAGAAGATTGTCGTGAACGCCAGTCCATCTGAGGAAACAGCACATCCTTTACTTGTTTTGCAGCAGCAAAATGTAAATATCGCTTCATCAAATATCAGTGTTCAGAAAAATACAAATAAGCCTGAGTTCTCGGGTCGTTTTTTCTCCCAACGTGTTTGGGGAGCCAAGGATCCCTTATCGGGATTTTCGGTCTCCGCATCTTTTCCGGTCTTTAGCCTAGGCGCGTATAAAAGTAAAGTGAAGGCTGCTAACGCTGAAATGGAAGTTCAACAGCGTAAGTTGGAATATGAGACGCAGGTATTCCAGACAAATAAAGGGAATGCACTTGCTGAAATTGACAAGAATAGTGCGTTACTACAATTTTACGAGTCTTCGGGTTTAAAACAAGCTGATGCCATCATTAAGGCGGCTAGTTTGGGTTATAGGACAGGGGAGATCAATTTTGCTGAATTAAGTCAATTTTTAAGTCAGGCCATTGGGATTCGCCAGAATTATTTAGAAGTCCTCAATCAGTATAATCAATCAGCAATTCAATATAATTACTTCAATAACAAATAAGTCAGCAATGAAAGTTTTCATAAAGATATTTATCGTATGTATAGCCGTTACTGTTTTTTACGGTTGCGGTTCTAATGAGTCGGAGCCTAAAGGTCAACCGGAGGGAAAGGAAGCGCCTAAATCCGAAGAGGGGCATGAGGAAGGTCCGGTTACTGTAGCGGCACTGAGTGCTGCGCAAATAAAAGCTGTGGGCATCGTTTTTGGAGGTATTGAAGATAAGGAACTAACGGCTACAATCAAGGCCAATGGACTTTTAAGTGTCCCCAATAACAATAAAGCGAATGCAACGGCGCTTTACGGTGGTGTTGTAAAGACATTAAACGTGCAGCTGGGTGACCAGGTACGCAAGGGGCAGGTGATCGCTACGATCACCAACCCCCAGTTTGTACAGTTGCAGGAGGAATATGTATCCCTTGCAAGTAAGATTACCTTAGCTGAACAAGAAATGGCAAGGCAACAGGAACTCAATGAAGGTAATGCGGGTGCACGGAAAAATCTGCAGGCAGCAACAGCAGACTTCAACAGTTTACGGGCTCGAAAGGCCTCCTTGCAACAACAGATCCAATTGATGGGCATTAATCCCAATAGCGTGAATCTTTCTAATATGCGGACCTCATTAGCCGTAACAAGCCCTATCAATGGAACAGTAAGTAATGTTTTTGCGAAAATTGGGAGTTATGTAGATGTCTCTTCGCCAGTGATCGAGATTGTCGACAATAGTCTGTTGCATTTAGATCTGCAGGTGTTTGAAAAGGATCTACCTTTGGTTAAAGTCGGACAGCTCATCAACTTTCAACTGACCAACAACCCGGATAAGACCTATACCGCCAAAGTTTTTACAATTGGATCTTCCTTTGAAAATGATAGCAAGACCATTGCTGTGCACAGTACGGTTGTAGGCAGCAAAGTGGGCTTGATTGATGGGATGAACATCACGGGTATGATCGGTGTCAATAATGTACGGACTCCGGCTGTTCCGAATGACGCAATCGTGGAGGCTGACGGCAAGTATTATATTTTTGTGGAGACAGACAAGAAACCTGAGGAGCATGAAGAAGGGCACGACGATCACGGGCATGCGCACGATGAAGGTGAAGCAAAACATGCGCATAAAAATGAGCAAGAAGCTGGGCAGCATGGCGAAGAACAGGCTAAAAACATCAATTTTGAAAAAATAGAGATTCAAAAAGGCGTGTCTGCTTTGGGATATACGGCGATTACCCCGGTTACCGAAGTTCCTGCCGGAACGAAAATTGTTATAAAGGGTGCCTTTTTTATCAATGCTAAAATGAGCAATACAGGTGGGCACGAACATTAATTGACAGTATTTGTTAAGATAATCAAAGCAAGTTATGGAACATCAACATAGTTATGATGCACAAGGCAGACAGCTTTGTTGTACACAGACAGAAAAAATATATAGTCAGGCGGGGGCTGAAGACCTTATTGGGAAAGCTCCAGCTTCCAGTCATAGTCATGATCATAGCCATGATGAGGACGGTCACGATCACTCAACGGCAGGGGCTAGTCAGATGCAGTTATTTCTACCCGCGCTAATTTCTTTTATTTTGCTCATTGCGGCAATAGCGATGGATAATTGGATTTCACAAACATGGTTTAAGGATTGGGTTCGTTCGGGCTGGTATATCGTATCTTATCTACCTGTTGGGTATCCTGTAATCAGAGATGCCCTAAAGAGTATTGCTAAAGGGGAAATCTTTTCGGAGTTTCTTTTAATGAGTATCGCTACGATAGGAGCTTTTGCGATCAAAGAATACCCAGAAGCTGTAGCGGTGATGTTATTTTACGCCGTAGGCGAGGTATTTCAGACCTTGGCAGTGAGTAGAGCTAAAAGTAATATTAAGGCACTGCTGGATCAGCGTCCGGATGAAGTGACCATTTTGGAGAATGGAAAGAGCAAAGTAATCAAAGCCGCAGACGCAGGTATCGGAGTGATTGTTCAGCTGAAACCTGGCGAAAAGCTCGGGCTCGATGGTGAATTGCTTTCTGAACAAGGCGCATTTAATACTGCTGCGCTGACTGGCGAGAGCAAGCCAGACACAAAAATGAAAGGTGATGTTGTGCTGGCAGGAATGATTAATATGAACACGGTGAGCCTAATTCGGGTGACAACAGCTTATCAAGATAGCAAACTGAGTAAAATCCTTGAGCTTGTACAGAACGCAACAGCTCAAAAAGCACCTACGGAACTGTTTATCCGCAAATTTGCTAAGATATATACCCCAATTGTTGTGTTTTTGGCTATTGGAATTTGCTTCCTGCCTTACTTGTTTGTCGATCAATATGTATTTAGCGACTGGTTGTATAGAGCACTCGTATTTTTAGTGATCTCCTGTCCCTGTGCACTCGTCATCTCAATCCCTTTGGGGTATTTTGGTGGAATCGGTGCCGCGAGTAGAAATGGTATACTTTTTAAAGGCAGTAATTTTTTAGATGCGATGGCAGATATCCGGCATGTGGTGATGGATAAAACCGGAACAATGACTGCCGGCGTTTTTAAGGTGCAGGAAATTAAGCTACAGGCTGGTTACGACGAGGCAAGAATTTTAAAGCTCGTCAATAAAATAGAGAGCCATAGCAGCCATCCAGTTGCAACAGCGATTAGGGAATACGCAGGTGCGATCGACGAGTCTATTAATCTCCATAATATAGAAGAAATCGCCGGACATGGATTAAAAGGAATTACTGAAGGCAAAGAGTTGCTGGTGGGTAACTTTAAATTGCTGGACAAATTTAATGTAGCCTATGATATCGATCCGAATAGTATCGTATATACGACCATTGCCATCGCGTTGGACGGTAAATTTGTAGGATTCATGACCATCGCTGATAGCATTAAAGCAGATGCCGCGCTTACAATTCAGCTACTGCATAAGCTCGGTGTAAAAGCAACGATGTTGAGCGGGGATAAGACGACGGTAGTCGCCTATGTTGCCAAGGAACTTGGAATAGATCGGGCCTATGGCGACCTGCTTCCGGAAGATAAAGTGAATAAGGTCAAGGAAATAAAGGGGGTAAACGAATCTGTTGCTTTTGTTGGTGATGGTGTTAACGATGCTCCGGTTGTTGCACTGAGTGATGTTGGAATAGCGATGGGTGGACTGGGCAGTGATGCGACGATCGAGACAGCAGATGTCGTGATACAGGATGACAAACCTTCGAAGATTTCAATGGCCATTCGCATTGGGAAACAAACGAAAAAAGTTGTTTATCAGAATATTGGCCTTGCTTTTATAGTCAAAGGAATCGTGTTGATTCTTGGAGCTGGAGGTTTGGCAACAATGTGGGAGGCTGTATTTGCCGATGTTGGCGTATCGTTAATTGCGATATTGAATGCCATTAGAATTCAAAAAATGAAATTTTAACAACTGGCGCTAACTTACACCCGCCCTTTTCATTGGACGAAATGAAGGGCGGGTGTATTCCTATTTTTATTCGCTATTATTTAAAATACTAAAAATATTAGTATATTTGAGCGTGTAGGTCCACGAAGTGAATAGCCTATTTTTTAAATTACCTTTGTAAGGTATTACCTGGAGTTAAAGTGATGACGAAAGAGCAAATTGCCGAATTGCTTGAAGGAGTACCCTCTGCAGTCGGCGTATATTATATTTATGATAAGCATGACGTGCTAATTTATGTCGGCAAAAGTATCGATATTAGAAATAGGTTATTGCAGCATTTTAGAAGCACAGATTTTAAGGAACGCAAAATCCAAGGAGCAGCCTGCAGAGTTGGATTTGAACTGACAGGTCATGAATTACTAGCGCTATTGCATGAATCTGACCTGATCAAAAAATATCAACCCTATTATAATCGGGCGCAGCGTCGAACCTACTACGGATTTGGCCTTTATCTAGCAGTGAACCCATCGGGCTATCAAGTTATTCAAGTTGAGGCGCTTGATCCCGAGCGAGAAGAGCTGATGACCTTTTCGAGTTACCAGGAGGGGCGCGAGCAATTATTCAATATTGTGGAAGCTTATCAGCTCTGCCAAAAAATAAACAAATTACAGACGTATACGAAAGATTGTTTTCAATATATGTTGAAGACCTGCAAAGGGGCATGTATTGGGCAGGAGCTTCCAGAAGACTATAATCGAAGAGTGCAGGAATTTGTAGCCTCTTCGGAGCTTCCGATGGGCGAGATATTTTTGGAGCTCTTAGGACGTAATCCCAAAGAAAAGGGACTTGTTTACTTGTTGGATGGTCGGTATAAAGGATTTGGCTACTGCAATAAGCGTGTATATAGCGAAAAGAAAAAGCGAGAAGCCATCATCTTCAAAGCGGAAAACAGAGACGTTAGACGTATCTTGAGACGTTACTTCAAACTCAACCCTGTTTCGGTTTTTAACAACAATAATTTACTGGTCTACTAAGCCAGTAAATTATTATTTTACCGTCGGTAAGAACTTTTTGTCGTTCTCATCGGAATCTTTATAGTAGGCTCGGGCTTCGTCCAGTTTATGATGCATTTCTTCACGTACCTTTTGGTATGCTTGAACATTGTATACATTCTGCATTTCCTGTGGATCGTTCTCTAGATCGTATAATTCCCACTCATCTTTGTCATAATAGAAATGGATCAGTTTGTACCTTTCGGTACGAATTCCATAGTGTCGTTTTACCATATGAATGGAAGGGTACTCATAATAGGTGTAATATACGGCATCGCGCCATTGTTTTTCTTTTCCATTGAGTAGACCACGAAAAGATTTTCCCTGCATATCTTTCGGGATTGCAAGTCCTGCATAATCTAGGATTGTGGGGGCAAAATCAAGATTCTGAACAAGTGCTTTTGAGGATTGGCCAGCTTTAATTTCTGCTGGATAGCGGATCAATAAGGGGGTTCGGAGCGATTCTTCATACATAAAACGCTTGTCAAACCAACCATGTTCACCCAGATAGAACCCTTGGTCTGAGGTGTAAATGACAATTGTATTTTCGTCGAGTCCATTGTCTTTCAAAAATTCCAATAGACGTCCGACACCTTCGTCCACCGCAGCAACGGTACCCAGATAATCCTGCATATAGCGTTGATATCGCCAGCGCATCAGGTCTTCTTTGGACATGTTGCGATATTTCATCTTAAAATCTGCCATGATTGGGTTGTAGATGGAATCCCATGTTGCGCGCTGCGCTGCAGTCATTCTTCCTAGGTTTCCATTGAAGGCAGCTTTATCCCAGGATAGATATTCTTTTAGTCCCAATTCATCCATTAGCGCAGGAGGTATCTTGTTGTCACCAGCCCAGTTCATGTGTTTAAGGATATTCATTTCAGCGGTTTTAGCAGCAGTTCCTCTTCCTTCGTAGGTGTCGAATAGATTATTCGGTTCTTTGTAGGTTTTTGACGTATATTGTTGAAGATGTCGCAAAGCCGGTAGCCATTCTCGGTGTGGCGCTTTTTGATGATAGAGCACACAGAAAGGTTTGCTGGTATCTCTTTTAGCGATCCAATCTAGGGTCATATCGGTGGTAAGATCCGATACATAGCCTTGTATTTGTTGTTTTACACCATTGATAATAAAGTTTGGATTATAATATTCGCCTTGGTCAATAAGTACCGCTGAGTGGTTAAATCCCTGGGGTAGGCCATCCATATGGATTTTACCGATTAATGCCGTTTGATACCCGTTTTTTTGGAGAATCTTGGCAAAGTTGTCCTGATTCCAATTGAATTTTGCCTCATTATCAATTTTCCCATTCATATAACTGTGCTTCCCAGTTAGGAGTACAGCCCGACTGGGCGCACATAAGGAATTTGTCACGGTCGCACATGTGAAAATGGCACCTTCTTTTGCTAATCTGTCAATATTGGGCGTTTCATTCAGTCCGTAACCATAAGCGCTTATCGCTTGATAACCATGATCATCACTCATGATATATACAATATTTGGATGCTTTTTTGCATGGCCTTTTTGGGCCAATGCCCAAAAAGGTACAAGGGTGTACAAGGTGAAAGTAAGTATATAATGATGCAGTTTCATGGTTAAGGTTTGAATGTGTTATGCTGAACGACTTTACCTCAGGCTAATATAGGTGTTTTCATTGAGACAAAGACGGTGCTATTAGTTTAATGATAGGTTGTACTATTTAAATGATTTGTTTATTAAATTATTCTGATAGAAATTTGCATTATTAATAATTTCACTTATATATGAAGAAGAGTTTATTAGCACTTGCACTGGGGGGATTAGGGATAGGAATTACCGAATTTAGTATGATGGGGATGCTACCGGACGTTGCCGAAAGTTTGCAAGTTTCAATTCCGGAAGCTGGTTATCTCATTACAGCTTATGCCTTAGGTGTAGTTATCGGTGCCCCACTGTTGGTGGTTTTTATGAATCGATTCTCGCCACTTAAGACTTTGATTATCCTCATGGGATTGTTTACCCTATTTAATGGACTGTCTGTGGTTGCTCCAAACTATGGTCTTTTATTAGTCTCGCGTTTTATTTCGGGATTGCCACATGGCGCTTTCTTCGGAGTAGGGTCTGTTATTGCCAGTCGATTGGCCGATCCTGGTAAAGAAGCGCAGGCTGTAGCGACGATGTTTTCCGGATTGACAGTTGCCAATTTATTTGGGGTTCCATTGGGGACCTATATTGGACATCATTTTTCATGGCGTTATACTTTTCTATTGATTGTTATCGTCGGTATTTTGACCATGTTAGCCTTAAAGTTGTGGATGCCTAAGATGAAAGCAGCACCTAAAAATAATCCTTGGAAGGACTTTGGCATTTTTCGGAATGTGAATGTCTGGTTTATGGTTTTGTTATTTTCAGTAGCTCCAGGAGCGTTGTTTGCCTGGATAAGTTATATAGCCCCGCTGATGACTGAAGTGTCTGGTATTGCTGATAAATACCTGCCTTATATTATGGTCCTGGCTGGATTAGGTATGTTTGTTGGGAATTTGATCGGAGGGAAGTTGACGGACGCTTTTTCTTCAACAAAGGTGGTTGTAGCCGTACTGGTGGTTCAGATTTTATGTATGTTGGTTATTTACGGGCTGTCTGACAACGTTTGGGTATCCTTGGTGATGACTTTTTTAACCGGAGTCACAACTTTTGCGCTGGTACCTTCGTTAACCTTATTATTGCTTAACTCGGTAAAAAGTGATGCTGAAATGTTGGTTGCTTCTTTAGGACCTGCTTGTTTTAATATTGCAAATGCATTGGGTGCCTTTTTAGGTGGTGTACCCATTAATCAAGGCTATGGTTATACTTCTCCGGCCTTGGTTGGTGCGGTTATGGCAGCTTTAGGAATCGTAATTTCCTTATGTTATATCCAACGAAGCAAAAAGCAACCGGCTGTAGTTGCCAAAAAGGTTCTTGAGGATGCGGTAGGTCAGCTTTCGTAGCGTCCATTATGTTGTCATGAAATTTGCTATCGGTTTTAAAAATATAACGTATAGAATTGGTGTTACCCTAGATTTCCACCAATTCTATTGAAGATGGACTGAAATTGAACATCGATATTTTCACCCAGGTACATGCGCTTGGCCTGACGTTTTATTGGATATCCTTGGTTCAATAGAAAGGAAACTGCGGTTGTATTCTCTTTCGGTAGCACAACTTTGGAATTTTGCATTAAATACATTTTTAACAATGCCATTCCTGCAGCTTGTTCATTGGCAACAATAAGGCCTTCACCCAAAGAAGGAAGATAATAACCGCGGAGCGTTTGGTTCTTCACATAAATAAAACCTGAAATGAAATGTGGTTCTATTTCGCATCGTCTATTTTCAGCTGCGGTTGTCAGGTCGAGCCTCAGAAGTTGCTCTTTGTATCGGGATTGATAGTACTGTATATTATTGTCCGCTTCTTCAAGATGGGGTGCTTGTATATCATCAAAGAAAAGATAAGAAGAAGATTCTTTAAAGCCGAGCTTTGTGTAAACCGGCGCGCCCATATCCGTTGCAATGAGTTGAATGCTCCTGCATTTTTTGCGGTTTGCTATACGAATAAGTTCTTGGGTGGTTTGTTTCCCATAGCCTTTTCCTCTTTCATCCGGAGCGACAATAATATGTCCCAACCAGGCAACATCATTATGGACAATAGTCGCCCCTATGGCCACAATTTTCTGATTGACCAGGAGTTTTATGGGGAAACAAAAAGGGTTTTCTATATAATGTTGTATTTTGATCGTCACATTGCCCCATCCTTCTGGGCTTAGGCTCGTTACTACAGGGAGATCAGAAAACTGAATAGGTTCAAAATTCATCTAACATCTATTTTATTGCTGCTTTATTGTATTTGTTTTTATATTCAAGGGGAGAGAGTCCTGTAAACCGACGAAATATCTCGCGAAAAGCCTTTATGTCCGTATACCCGATAGCGTACATCACTTCATTTACCGTTTTCCTTGAACTTTCCAACTCTTTTTTGCCGATTCTACTTTTATCCGTTGAAGATATTCCACGGGCGTATTGCCTGTCGCTTTAATAAATCTACGGTCGAAATTCCGACGTCCGACAGTGAATTTTTCAGATAACTTCTCCATGGAAATTTTTTCTGAAAAGTTATTCTCGAGATAGTCCTGGGCACGCATGACCATTTCGTCTCCATGTGACTTTTGACCATTAAAGATCATAAAATCGGACTGTGTTTGTCTGGCAATATCAATTTGAAATATTTTGGAGCAATAAATAGCCGTCTGTCTGTCGTAGAACTTTTCGACCAGGTAAAGGAGAAGATTAAGGAAGGAATAACCGCCACCATTGGTATAGATTCCTTGCTCATCAGTAATAATTTGTTCTGTTTTTAAGTTGACCTTTGGAAAGAGCTTATGAAAATTTGCCGCTGATTTCCAATGGATAGAGCAGTTTTTGTTATCCAAAAGCCCCGTAGACGCGAGCAGATATGCGCCGGTACACATGCTTGCAACATTTGCTCCCTTGGTATAATGGTCTAATATCCATGCTGAGAGCATGCTATTCCCAGCTTCTATTGCACTAAAATTGGAAATGACAGCGGGTACAATAATGAGGTCGGTTTTTTGAATTGTAGCGATATCTTTCTGCGTCATGACTGTTAATAATCCATTGACAAAGTTACTCTGCCTAGAAACTCCTGCCAATTCTATATTAAATATAGGTTCCCTGTTCAGTTGATCGTAATAGCGGTTCGCTTCTGTGAATACGTGGTATGTTCCAACAATGCACGATATGGTGTTAGGGCTTGTCTGACTGTCTGGAACTAAGATCGTTAGGTATTTCATGTCGAAAGTTTATAAGATTGGATAAACGATGGTACGCTTATTTGATACTATTCAAATATACCGAAACGACTTGTCTAAATCAACCGCTGAGAATGTCTATTTTACACCCCTTTTTGTGTTTTGAAGTCCGCTATATTTGATCTATAAATTTAAATTAATACGACAAGATGGTACGAATGATCGCAATATATAAGACTCCTACGGATAGGGAGGTTTTTGACAAACACTATTTTGAGATACATATTCCCTTGGCAAAAACGCTTCCCGGACTTATTCGTTATGAGGTGGCCAAGGGTGGAATCATGTCGACGACTGGACACGACGATGTGTATTGTATTGGAACCTTATATTTTGAAAGTTTAGCAGCGATTAAAATAGCATTTGAGTCTGAACAAGGAAAGGCTTGTGCGGTTGACCGGAGAATCTTGGCACCTCATGATCATGATGTTCAGATTTACATATGTGATTCGATTGAGGTATAAGAATATAAGAAGTATGAGTTAACGTTATAAAATACGACGAATGATGAAAAAGGACGATTTTAAAATAAGCATTACCGTTGAAGCAGGTGCTCAACGCGTATTTGAAGCAATCAATAATGTCCGCGGATGGTGGTCTCAAAATATTGAAGGGCCAACCGCTGCTTTGCATGATGAGTTTATATATCATTATCAGGACGTACATCGTTGTCGAATACAGATAGAAACGATGGAAACAGATCGTAAAGTAGTCTGGCGGGTCCTCGAAAACTATTTTAAATTCACCCAGGATGAACGGGAATGGACTAATAGTTCCATTATCTTCGATATTGTGGAAGATGCGGGTACAACTACATTACATTTCACTCATCGTGGGCTTAATTCCCAGATGGAATGTTATCAGGTATGTCATGATGCCTGGACGTATTATATAATGGACAGCCTAAGACAATTGATTTTAACGGGGCTGGGACAGCCTACCAAAGGAGGAAATAGCGCTGGGGGCTATGGAAGAGAATCGGATACCACATGATCCTGGGACAAAAAGTATCTACCATAGACTGTTGATTGAAACTCCTGTAGAGACTGTTTACAAGGCACTTACAATGGCGGAAGGACTAGCAGGCTGGTGGACACCAGATACGAGGGCAAAGCCGGAGATCGGTGCGATCCTGCGGTTTGGATTTGGTCCCAGCTATTTTAAAAATATGGAAGTTATTTCGCTGAAGCCTTATTCCAGGGTCGAGTGGCGCTGTGTTAAGGCATTTGAGGAATGGATTGGAACAACACTGACCTTTGAACTTGAACCTCAGCAAAAGGGATGTATGCTGCTGTTTCACCATGATGGCTGGGCAAATTATAGTGCGGAATTTGCTTCCTGCAGTTTTGATTGGGCGCTATTTTTCCGGAGTTTAAAATTTTTCTGTGAAAAAGGAAAGGGTTTTCCTTATCCCGAATTTAATGTATAAAATTCCTGAAGGGGCATAGTGTATTTTTGGTATAAAATGAGGCTATCGCAATAGCTCGGCAATCGCATGCAGATAGTCTTTATTTTTAGAAAAATCATTATGTCCTTCCTTTGCCAAACGTATCAATTTATCCTGTTTTTTAAAAAAGTTACTCAGTTTAATGGAAGAATCAAAATAGACGGCATTATCCTGGTCTCCGTGGAAGATGACCGTTCTACATTTTACTTTTTGCAATGCCGCAGCATTGTCGAAATAAAAGGGGATCTCGCTTGTATCGAGTTCAGGAGCGACATGTTGTGTCCAATCTTGAAAACTATAGTAAGGTGCCTGAAGAATAAGCATTTTTGGAGAATTATGCGAAGCAATAGTTGAAGCAAGTGCCGTGCCCATAGATTGACCGATTATGATAATGTGATCTTCCGGATACTGTTGTGTCAGCTTATCATAGACCGCTTGCAGATCACGATAAAGTAGTTCTTCATTGGTTACTTTACCTTCACTTTTTCCGTAACCTCGGTAATCCAGCATAAAAAGATCATATCCGTTATCAGTATAGATATTGGCAATTTTACCCCAGGTATCTACAGCCCCATTACTGCCATGCAAATAGAAAATTAGTCCTTTGCTCTTGTCTGCCTTAAACAAGATTCCATGGAGTTTAACATGATCTGCTGTTGTGATAAATTGTTCTTCAAATTTGCCCTGAAAGCGGAACGTGGAATCCTGGAGCTTTTTACCTGGAAACAGTTGTTGTTCAAGTATTTCATTCCAGTTTGGCTTCACTTTAGATTTACTGTTGGATTGCGCATGTACTACGGGGTATAAAAAGATGAATAGCAAGAGTAATAGTATTGGACGTAACCAAAGGTGACGGTAGAGTTTTGTTAATGTGACGGTATTGTATGAGTGCATAAAGATATTTGGTCTATGATTTTTATTGAAGTTACACATTTCTATGGCATCCAGAAAATGGGAAATCTATAGTTTTAGCAAGATCTTTTCTTAATATACTTAACCTAGATTAAGTATATCCCTTAATCCAGGTTGTTGGAAGCGGGCTTCTTCTTGTCGTACCTTTGAGATAACAATTTAAAATGAAGTGAATCAATTTGGGCTTCAACTTAAATTCATCAAGAACGATAAAAAAGGAGATCACAATATGAAAAAATCAATTGAAAGAATTTTCCAGCGTCCAGCTCAACCGGGTATGGTAGGGGATGGATTTCGTGTATTTAATATGATACCAGGGAATGGGATTTCCCAAAAGAGGATGAGCCCATTTCTTTTACTGGATTTCAACGCAGCATTTGATTTTGGACCTTCGGATCATATCAGAGGCGTGGATGTACATCCGCATAAGGGATTTGAAACCGTAACTATTGCCTACAAAGGTAGTGTAGCCCATCACGACAGTTCGGGAAACAGTGGTGTTATTCGTCCGGGTGATGTACAATGGATGACTGCCGGTGGGGGAATATTACATAAGGAATACCATGAAGAGGAATTTTCAAAAAAAGGTGGATTGTTTGAGATGGTTCAACTCTGGGTCAATTTACCAGCGAAGGATAAATCAACCGAGGCACATTACCAGGCAATTACAGCCGACCAAATGGGAAAGGTATTATTGCCTGATGCAGCAGGGGTAGTCAATGTCATCGCGGGAAAATTTCAGGATACGGCAGGGCCAGCGAACACCTATACGCCTGTCAATTTATTTGACATCAAATTGGAAGAGCAACATGAAACCAATTTTTTGGTTCCACAAAATCATAATACTGCGATGCTGGTTGTGAATGGGGAGGTTGTGGTCAACGGCGAAGTTGCGAAGGAACATAGTTTTGTTTTATTTGGTCATGATGGTGAAGAGATTTCGATAAAGGCAACTAAAAACGCGGTTTTACTTGTGTTAAGCGGTGAACCCATTGATGAACCTATCGTGAGTTATGGCCCATTTGTAATGAATACACAGGCAGAGATTTACCAAGCCTTTGAAGATTTTCAAGCTGGCAAGTTTGGCGTACTTGAATAAATAAAATAAGTTTTCATCCATGGCCTACATTTATAACATGTAGGCCATTAATGGATATCATCATATAGAAGATTTTTTGTTAACTAGCTTTTCTTTAGATTTTGGTGTTCAACGACTAAGAAAAGTTTTTTGGCCGTCTGTCGTAGCAGATATGGATGATGAGAACCAGTAGTGTACAACAAAAGCCTGTCAATACCACGCCATTCCATTGAAAGTATTTCCAGGCGAGCGAGGCCAAATAACTACCCAATGATCCACCCGCAAAGTAACTAAACATATAGACTGTATTTAGTCGGTTGGTTGCCCCTAGATTTAAGGCAAAGAAAGCAGATTGATTGCTGATATGCATTGATTGTAAACCTAGGTCAATTAAGATTACACCAGCTATTAATCCGATATAGCTATTCCCCCCGATGTAGAATACAATCCAGCTCAATAGCAGGATAAATATGGAACCAAGAATAACGGTATACGTAGAAACATGCGTTGAAATCCGGCCGACCAATGCTGCTGCTAGAGCGCCAACAGCCCCTATTAATCCGAAGGATCCGGCTACAGCGGACCCCGCGTGGAAAGGAGCTTCCTGTAAATGAAATACTAATGTAATCCAAAAAGCACTGAATCCAGCAAAACCTAGGGCACCTCTGAGTGCAGATAGCCGTAATACCGGTTGAGTTTTTGTCAGATGGATCAATGAGTGCATTAATTGTAGATAACTTCCTTGAAATGTTGGATTCACATCGGGGAGTGCGAAAGCTAATAATAACATGAATAGAACCATTAACGCTATCGCTATATAATAGATCGCTTGCCATCCCCAGATATCACCAATAAATCCTGCTGCGACGCGGGAGAGCAGAATACCTAATAGTAAGCCACTCATGACCATTCCGATTGAAGAATTGCGTTTTTCGGGAGTAGCGAGTTCGGCCGTAAGGGGGACGAGCATTTGGGGAACGACCGAGCTAAATCCAACCATAAAGCTTGCGATATAGAGCAGCCCAAGAGTAGGAGCGAAGACCATTGCCAATAAGGAGACTATGATGAGTAGAAAAATTGATAATATTAATTTCTTTCTTTTTATCATATCGCCCAAAGGAACGATAAAGAGTAGCCCTGTTGCAAAACCGACCTGGGTGAGCATAGCAATCATACTAATTGCAGCTTCACTAACGTGAAAGTCTTTCGCCATCAATCCCAAAAGCGGTTGATTATAATAGTTGTTGCCGACGACTACTCCGGTTGTCAAGGTAATAAGCCATAAAATAGGCTTCGTCAGTACAGGTGTATCCCGCTTTGAGTTTACGTGAAGTTCTATGTTTTGGTTTGTTATTTCTGTTGTATGTATCATTTTGAATTTTATCTCCTTGCCTGCAAATTTACAGCGATCAGTAATGTAGGAATTGAAGAATTCGATCCATGAATTGAAGAATTGAAGTTTGATTAACCTAAATTGATCCAGAAGTGAGATAATTGTGTACTGGACTAGTTATCTACTTGGAAATTGCCTATGTAACAAATACAAAGCGTCTGATGTCATTTTTAATGCAAGATGCCCTTGAAAAATATCGTTTATTGTTGGATGAAAATCCAATGGTTGTCAGAAGGCTATCCAATAGAATAGTTGCTTCCTATCTGAATATTTCACAGGAGACCTTGAGCCGTTTAAAGTCAAAGCTCTAAACCTCAACTGGCCTATGCAGTTCTTCGATGCATAGGCCAGTTGAGGTTTAAAGATTTATTTGTTGATTTCGCTTTTTCCTAGACGCAGTATATACAATGATCACACTAATCGTCATCAGGATAAATGCTAGGAAAAACGGAGCACCCGAAAATTTAAATGGCGCCTTGTCATGGGTGAAATAATAAAATAGGTTTGTCATCATCGGTGGACCAATAATCGATGTTGCACTCATTAAGCTCGTTAGTGCACCTTGAAGTTCACCCTGTTCATTTGAAGGGACATTTTTGGTAATAACAGACTGAAGAGCTGGTCCACAAATACCCCCCAAGCAATAGGGGATAAGGAAGACGAACATCATCCATCCTTCGCTCGCAAACGAGAATAACAGGAGTCCAATAGCATACAGGGTCAATCCATAGAAAATGCTTTTTTGTTCACCAAGCTTGGGTGTTGTCCATCGAATTAAAACGCCCTGAACCAATCCAATCAATAATCCAATAACACCTAACGAGATACCCACCATTCTTTCTGTCCAGTCGAATTTATACATGGTGAAGAAGTTCCAGTTACTTTGAACCGCATGACCTGCGATATAGATTAAAATTAAGGCAACGATGAGGCCGGATATTTCCGGATGTTTTCCAAGAAACTTAAAAGACCCAATTGGATTTGCACGTTTCCAGTCAAAGGCTCTGCGTTTTTCTTTGTCTAAGCTCTCAGGTAAGATAAAATAGCCATATAAGAAGTTCAGCATACACAATCCCGCGGCCGCATAAAAGGGAACTCTGGCGCCATAGTGACCGAGTAGACCTCCGATAACAGGACCTATGATGAAGCCCAGACCAAATGCAGCACCTATCAAGCCAAAGTTCTTTGCCCGATCTTCATCCGTAGATATATCGGCAATATATGCACTTGCTGTTGTAAAACTGGCTCCTGTCAATCCCGCTATGACACGACCCAGAAATAGCCACCCTATACTTGGTGCGAGGGCAAGAAAGATATAGTCCACAGCGAATCCAAAAAGTGAGATCAATATAATTGGCCTTCTACCATATTTATCACTCAGGTTACCGACAACGGGAGAAAATATAAATTGTGTGAAAGCGTAGGCAAAGCCAAGCCAGCCGCCATATTTTGCAGCTTCACTGATATCGCTATGAATCAATTCCTCGATAAGTTTTGGGACGACGGGAATAATGATTCCCCAACCTGTAATATCGATAAGTAATGTGATAAATATGAATCCGATTGCTGCTTTTTTCTTGGAATTTTCCATCATGTTTCAAAAGTAATGAAATCCTTAAAAACTTGTCTGTTATTTAATTACTAATTTGTGGTGAGTGTTGCATTTTCGGTAGCGTTAACAAATCGAAAATAGGGGGCTTTTTTCTTTCAATAACTGCTATGTTAATCCCATTTTTGTTTAGAAGCATTCAATACGTGTTTGTACGTTATGCTGCAATAGTAGAGGATACTAGTTTTTTTCATGTGTTTACATGATTGATGGGCAATCCCACATTGTAAAAGTGCCGGCTTTTTTTTGATTAGATGGCTTTACATTTGGGACGGTGTTGTATATCGAAATTACTTGAATTCGCAATAAAGCACAGCTTATTTGCTTGGGCATGTAGGGATAAAGCAAGCTCTATCTGGAATTCATTTGTGATGAGAACCTCGGGGTGTAATGTAACTTCTGTAAAACGACCACTGCCATCTCCATACGTTTCAAGGGTAGCGACAGCATTGTCCGTATAGGATAAAACCTCGATGCTATTTTGCGAGCAGACGTACAAATAGGACATCATGTGACAAGAAACTAGGCTGCTAAGTAGCAAATCTTCCGGATTGTACAATGCGGGGTCACCCTTGAATGCTTTCGCTGCCGAAACGTGTAGATCTGTTTTCCCTTCGATCGCAATGTGATGGCTCTTCGTATAAATTTTTTTACCCAGAACGCTAGGCTGTTCAGGATGATTCCAAGTTAGGGACGCTTTAAAGGTATGTTTGTAACTCATTTTTGTTTCAAATTTAAGGTGTCTTCCAATATGATAGAACGTCTAGTCTGCCAATTGCAAGATGTGCAGGATGGATCGAATTGGCTAGATGAAAATTTTAATAGAACTGCTTGAAAATTAGGCTTTCTGAATGCAATACTGTTATGTGCGAACAAAAGTGATATAATCTGTATTGATAGGTTCAATGCCATTTTTTCGCATTTCGCTTGCTATTTGTGCCCTGTGATAGGTACCATGATTAAAGACGTGTAACAGAATGTCGTTGGCTTTATTATGAAAAGCCTGATGCTGTGTGTTGGTATAATTGACAATTTCATCGTCCGTTTCATTTCTGTCATGAATCTGCTGACCAAATCCTTCTGAAGCTAAATCATGATACCTTTGGCAATCGACGATACTGTGCTCATCCCAAACACCAACAGGTGGTTTTTCACCCGTTAATCGACTTAGCCAAATGATCTGTGCATTAACAATATGGCTAAAGAGCCGTATGCAAGAAGGAGGTACTTTTTCGCCTTCACTTTTCAGTTTATCCAGTAGTGCTGTATTTGCCCAGTTATTATATAACCACAGCTGCATAAATGTAGTTGACATCTAATTGTTGTTTTATGTGGGTTCTGTAAAATTAAATATACGGAAGATAGAAATAAATTTTTTGTAAACCCTTTCAAATGTTCATTTGTGAACAATTTCTGTTCGTAAATGAACATTTTACTGTTGGTGTTTTGTTTTAATATATTGATTTACAGTTATGTATTTATTTTGGCCGGGTGCTTGTGACTTTTCTCTTTACAATATCCAATCAATAGTAGACAGCTAATGATCAAGAATAATATCAAAATTGCTTTTCGCAATCTAACACGGAATAAGGGGTTTATGACCATCAATATCCTTGGCCTGGCCATTGGTATGACGGCAAGTATATTGATTATATTATGGGTAAATTCTCAGCTCTATTATGATAGGATGTATCCCAAAACAGATAGAATTGGGATTGTGGGGTCAGTTGGACGAAACGACAAAGGAGTTTCCGTTTATTTCGTCACTCCCGAACCTTTGGCGGAGGTGATGAAGCTTGAAGTTCCAGAAATTAAGCAGACTTGTCGATTAAGTAAGCTTAGCGGATTTCTGTTTACGGCTGGTGATCAAAAGCTCATCGCTGGTCGCGGGGCTTTTGTCGATGCCACTTTCTTTTCAATTTTTCAACTTCCCGTTTTGGCGGGGAATCCAGCGGATGCGCTTGCAGACCCTTCGGCTATTGTGCTGACAAAAGATTTGGCTATTTCTTTATTTGGTTCAACGGATGTCATTGGAAAAAATATCAAGATCGATAGCAACGAAATAGTACATGTGTCGGCAGTTTTGAAGGAGGTTCCCAGCAATAGTCAATTTGCGGAATTGCAGTATCTTTTTCCTTGGGCATTTGCTGCTAAAATAGGCTATACGGATAATAATTGGTATAACAGTTCGATTTCAACTTTTGTTGAACTGTATCCCAACGCAACATTCACGTCAGTACAGCAAAAGCTAAAAGATATCTCGAAAAGGCATGCTGATGTCAAGAGTGAAAATTTTTTGAAGCCGATGAAGGAGAGTTATCTTTATAATGAATATAAAAACGGAACAGTTGTAGGTGGAAGGATTGAGATGGTACGTGTTTTTATCCTTATTGCTGGTTTTATAGTATTGATTGCATGTATCAATTTCATGAATTTAAGTACGGCACAAAGTGAGCGCAGGGCAAAGGAGGTGGGGGTGCGAAAAGTGATCGGCGCACAGAAAAGTAGTCTGATCTGGCAATTTTTATCAGAATCAATGCTATTATCATTGATTTCTGGAATAGTCGCACTTATTTTAGTGGCTCTGATAATACCTTCCTTTGGCGATCTTATCGGAAGAAAACTAGCTCTTCCGGTAGGTGAGGGTTATTTTTGGGCCGGATTTTTGGGCTTCATTCTTCTGACAGGCATACTTGCTGGTAGTTACCCTGCTTTTTTTCTTTCTTCGTTTAGACCGATTAATGTGTTAAAAAATAGATTTTTCCTTTTTAAACAGAGAATAAATCCTCGAAAGGCTCTTGTTGTAACTCAATTTGCAATTGCGGTATTAATGATTGTTAGTACCCTTGTGATCCGAAAGCAAATACTACACGCTCAGCATAGGGATGCCGGTTTTAACACGGATAATCTGATCTATGTCATAGAAAACGGAGATGCTACGAAAAATATTGCAATGATCCGAAACGATTTGATTAATAAGGGAATCGCCACTGCTGTAACTCGTACCATGTCCCCGATGACTGAACGTTGGAGTGGGTGGGGAGGTGCATCATGGGAGGGTAAGGACCCCAATCGAGCGATTGTTTTTAACAGGCAGTCTGCCGATGACAAGCTGATTGAAACGACAGGGTTAACACTTTTAAAGGGGCGAGACTTTGACTTAGCGAACTTTCCTACCGATTCGATGTCAGCTATTATCAATGAATCTGCAGCGGAGATTATGGCGATGAAGGACCCAATCGGAAATTATATTATGGACGGTGAAGATAAGTTTACGATTATAGGTGTGGTTAAAGATTTTATTCAGGAATCACCGTTTAAAACAGTGACTCCAACAGTCATTGAGGGGGCGAGTAGAACGTTAGGGACCGTGCACATTAAGTTGAATCCTAAACTTAACATAAGCGATGCTTTAAAGAAAACCGAAGCTGTTTTTAAAACTTATAATCCAAACTATCCTTTTGATTATCATTTTTTAGATCAAGAATATAGTAGAAAGTTTCAAGATGCACAGCGGACAGGTCGCCTGGTGAGTATTTTTGCGGGCTTGACGATATTTATTTCCTGCCTTGGTTTATTTGGCTTGGCCGCATACATGACCGAAAGCAGAACAAAAGAAATAGGCGTTCGAAAAATCCTCGGGGCATCTTTATTTACCTTAACAAAGATGCTTTCCAAAGAGTTTATTGTGTTGGTAGGGATTTCATGTCTGATTGCATTCCCCATTGCCTATTGGGCTATGGATGGCTACATCAGTCAATATAGCTATCGAATATCAATTGGATGGGGGGTATTTGCAGTAACAGCGTGCTTAACTCTTTTGATTGTACTATTAACTGTGAGCACACAATCTATTAAGGCGGCTTTGGCTAATCCGGTTAAGAGCTTACGCGACGAATAGCGAGCTCAGTCTAAACTGAAGTTTATTGTTTACTGCCTGTGCTATTTTGCGTAATTGCTGAAGCGTTCAAATGACTCGAAAAATATCACGCATGCAGCAGGTTTCCTGAACAAAAATTTTTTTATTGGCGATAGTTATCCCTATGAAAGTGATTTTCATTTAAGAGCTACTTTCAGCTATATTTTAGTTGTGTTTGGATTACTTTTAGCTTTTCTTTTTGTTAATATTGTAATTAATTATATATTTAGCTTGTTATATCTATCTATTATTGTGGTTTGTCTCAAAATTGTCTTTTTACATCATTGTTTGACAATTGAGTCGAGCACAAATTAAATGATATATTTATATTAGCCCCATATTATTGAGAAGTATGCTATCTATGACGGGACTTTTCCAAAATTACAATACTGGAAAACGTGTTTTTTTTCATTTATGTTTTTGGTTTGTGGTTTTGGGTATGCAATTCATAGCATATCAGCGAATAGATATTACGAGTTCATGGTTGCTATTTTTAAAGGATGTATTTTCTTTATTAACGATTTTTTACGCAACAGCATATATTGTCATACCACAATGGTTTATTCGAGGTAAGTTTGTTCTCTGTATTTTATGGTTGCTCGTAATTTATACTTGGTGGTCTTTTTTAAGTTATTATGCTGCAATATTAACGTTAAGGTATTTGGCACCAGATGTACGATTGTCAACTTATCTCGAAATAGTCGAACGGCAAGGTATTCTGGGTGCTTTCCGGCTATCCTCAATCAGTGATTATTTATTGGATTTTATTTTTTTGGTCGCTTTACCGTTGACCGTAAAGATAGTACAGGCATTTATGTTTGTTAGAAATTCAAAAATGAAACTCGAGCTAAAAAATGCTGAACTTGAACTAAACAACGTTCAATTGGAGCTTGCTTTCCTAAAATACCAGATTAATCCACATTTCTTACTTAATACACTCTATAGTATTTATGTCTTGGTATCCGATCATGATGAAAGAGGTGGTGAAAGTATGATGCGCCTGAGTGGTATTATGGTGTATTTATTGCACGAAAGTAATCAGCCAAAGGTCGAAATTAGTCGCGAATTTCAACTGCTTAAGGATTATATTGAGTTGGAAAAGTTGCGCTATAGTGAGACAGTACAAGTCAAAGTAAACTTAGCGACTGATGATGAAAGCTGTATGGTGGTACCCCTGATTTTTTTTCCGTTTGTGGAAAATGCATTTAAGCATGGACCCCGCTTAAGTTCTTCAGCTGGATGGATATCCATAGACATTTCTGTGAAGGATGACAAGGTAAACATGTATATCGCCAATGCCTATAGAGAACTTTCCAAACCCGAAAATTATGTTGGGGGATTAGGAATAGATAACGTAAGAAAAAGACTGGAGCTTCATTACCCTGACAGGCACATTTTGGAAATTAAATCAGATGGGGGTGTATTTAGTGTTAATCTTGTTGTAACTTTACAGGCTGAAGAAAAGCCGTAGCACCAACGCTGAGGATCGCTAAGTACTTATGAACAGAATTAAAACTATTCTTATTGAAGATGAGCCGATTGCAAGAGGTCGATTGGAAAAATTAGTTTCCAAATTGGGCCTGATCGAAATATTGGGTGTATTCGAAAATCCGTTACAAGCTATAGATGTTTTAAGAAAGAGTGAGGTCGATCTCATCTTGTCGGATATAGATATGCCCGAAATGGATGGGATTACTTTTCTTAAAGGACTTGCCCATCCACCATTTGTTGTCTTTATAACTGGTCATTATGAGTATGCCGTGGATGGATTTGAGCTGGATGTAATCGACTATATTTTAAAACCGCTGTTGACGGAAGAACGATTGATAAAGGCAATTGAAAAAGTTCAAAAAGCAATTTTATTTTCTAGAAGGGGCCCACAAGGTGAAAGAAAGGCGATTAAGATAAAGGATAGGAACAAGACTATCTTTATAGATCCTGCGGATATTCTCTATCTAAAAGCTTGGGGAGACTACATCCAAATTTATTCGGTAGATGGTATGCAAACTTTGCTCTCGACGATGAAAGATATGGAAGCAGAACTTCCCTGGGATATGTTTGCGCGTATGCACAGATCTTATATCGTTAATATCAAACAAGTCAAGGGTGTTGAAGCAAGTAAAGTAATTCTAAAAAATGGAGTCGAACTTGGCATTGGTTTACAATATCGCAATCAGCTTTTTGCAAAGATGGGACTTATCTAAATGTTTAACTTATTGTTGTTAGATTCTTTTTCTGTTTTCCTACTTGCATTTTGTAATAGCCGACCATAAAATGGTAGATAGCGAGTTCATGTAGTCGTTGGTCCGACATGAATAGTCTATTAATAAACATATGAATATAACTTGACAGCAAGGAGATTTGCGCTGCCCGAAATTCATCTTTACTGGTATTGGCCCTCAGAATTGAAAAGATGTTGCATTGGATTGTATCTAGTTTCGATTTGAAATCTGTTAAGTTATTTAATGGATTATCGAACCAGTCTTTTTTATCTTTGAACTTGTTGTTGAGATGAATCCAAAGATTTTTATTATTGCCGAATTCTTGTTGATAAAGCGTGTTCATCCGAATGCAGAAATCCTTTTTTTCAGGCAACGTAAATTTTGCAGCGCCTAACAGGGACTCCATATATTCGAAAGCCAATCGCCACCGATCGTTGATTGAAGTGCTTTGTTGCATTGTCGTCAATATAGCTTCGCTCTGTTGATAAAATAACTCTTCACTAAGCTCCATACAAAACGGGGTATATCGTTCAATTTCCCGCGTGTAAGTGTCAAATGATATCGTTGAAATCTGCCCACTTTCGACAAATTGTTCCAAAAAGCTGTTCATGGTGGATATTACGGAAATAGACTGGCTTGGATCTGAAATTTCTATCCGCAATCGAATATGTGGAGACGGATCATTGTAACGTACGAAAAACCACTTTCTCATACTTCCCTGCTGATTAATTGCGTTCATGATTAATGGAAATGTTTCCATTAACAGAATATCCGCAAAATGTACCCCGCAATAGATTTTGGCATAGATCCATTCACTTCCTAAGGAGAAGCATCTCCTTAAGCTGTTTTCTTGAGGGGCGGAGTCGTTGGTGTAATGTTGAGTGTGTGCTTCTATTGGAATAATGATCTCATTGGCAAAAATATTCTCATCTTTATCGCCTACTACAGAGGAATAGTCACCTAGAAGATATTCAGTTAATGTCGTGTCTCTTTTGCATAGTTGATCCAATAGCATTTCGACACAAAAAGGGTTTTCTAAATTTATCAGTAATTCATTATCGCCGTTGGAGATAATGACCATTGTTGGTATTTCCAATGCTGTCTGTAAATTTTTTACAAAAGTGGTCGGATCATTTGGGTATTTTGCTAGTTTTTGAATACGCCACTGTGCTCTTGATAAAATGATATTTTTGTAGCTTATTCTTGGAAGCCTTGGTTGCTCTTTCATAATTCCCCAATTCCATGAAAGATCTAGTCTATTATTTTGGAATTGAAAGTCTGCAAGAAATTTATAGAGATTCATGCCATGTTCAAAATTATGGGCCGTCGTCAGACGTGGTATGACCATTTTATTGAACTTTTTAGACCATAAGATAAGGCGCTGGTCTTTAAGGAAAAGATATAAGTCATTGACATCAATTTGTTGCTGTTCTTGATCAATTGTTGGGGTTAGACAAATTGATGTCTTTCTGAGAGCAGGTCTATGAATGATATTTCCCGCGTTGTTATCCGGATAATAAGAAATTTCAGCCAATATTGCATTGGTATACTGTTGTTGCTCCCTTTCCGCAGAATCTTTTATCCACTTGTCCAATTTTTCGTCCAAATGTGCAAATCTTGACATGAGATTTCCCGAAGAGGAACCTCCGAGGGTTCCGAGGTTGAAGAATAAGCGCTCTTGTGTCGGACTCTTCAGGAGATTGCCAATAGCATAGAAAGAACAAGGCATGGAATCTATTGTTTGTTTACGCTGTTTGGAGATATTATCGAGGTCTGTGCTGGTAAGCTGAATCTCTGCATATCGATTTTTTACGCTTTCCACAAATTTTTCAATGACCAGATTTTCGTAGTGATGAATATGACCTGTTGTTTGGCTGGGGGAAGTTATATTTTTAACATCTCCTAGTATTTCATCCGTTATATTGTAAACACCTTCTCGACTACCATAACCGATACCAATATCTGGGTCCAACGCTGTTGTCAGACGAACCATTCTTTCTTCATATTTATGAGCGAACTCAGATTTAAATCGGTCAAGATCTGCTAAAACGCTTCTATTGCAAAGTGGCAATAGCTCCTGAAATTGATCCCTTATATGATTTAATGCGGTCTTCGATAGGTTATTTTCCGCCATACCAATCAGAAGGTCTCCTTGTATCACATTGGTTAGGTCGTGATCTGGCACGATCGGCTGTAACAACTTAACTACCGCTTTCTGAATCTTGGTGATTGATTGAGCGCTGTTAAGTAGTGTTCTGATTGTCCATAATGGTTGTAAATAGACTTTTTGTTTGTCCACTCTTTCTAGTGTCTTTATCAGACTTTCAAGGTAACTCCGACCGATTACATTGGGGTGCAGTTCGGAGCATATAATCCCAAGGCTGATTAGTTTATCGACAAATAGAACCGAATGCGTTGCTGATGCTCCAAGATTTTGCAATAGGTCTGTCAATGACTGATAATGGACGGCTTTCACATTGCTCTCGAAATAGTGAACAATACGGTCTAAAATAGGGGTAAACCGTACTCGTTTTAATATATTTTGGCTCTTTTTTCCCTTTGTTACTTTTTGATAGTATTTGTAGTCCTTTCCATCTAGGTACAGCGTGGGGTTGATACGGTACTGAAGTTGGTTATAGATTCTTTTGTCTTTTGATATCTCTTCGATAATTCCGACTAATATGGTCGCATCCAGTTTTAACACGCCTTTATTAACATGATTCCTTACTAATGACAGGTTCTTTTCCGCGGCAATAAAGTTTCCTACCGATACTCCGGCAAATAAACCAAAAGGGGTGGCTCTAGTGCTCATTCGAATGGTGTATTTGAGTAGCGAGATGATCATTTTTGGATTGCTATCTTTTTTGTAATCAAGCCATTTCTCTACCTCCGCAGAGAAAGAAGGGCTTGCTAGAAGTAAGGCTTCTTTCAGTCGTTCGTCTTGAAGTAAATAGCGAAGTCGGTCTTCAAGATCTTTCAGGTTTGTTAGCCTGAAAAGGTCAGTTGCAAGCGCATTAGGAAGTATTGGCGTGCGTAGAAGAAAGTAATTGGAAAACTTTAATAGAGACATGTAATAGTCAGCTTTAATGTTGCATTACCTGTTTTATGCATGACAGGAACATTTCCGGAGAAATAGGTTTTTGCAATGCAAAGTGCTTCCTTTTTTTTATAAATTCAGGGTATTGCCATCGTGATACAGCAGATGTAACGATGAGTATTGGAATATCTGCTATCATTTCGGCAAGTGTACTGATATTCCCACCACTGACAATGAGGTCCAAAAATAGAATGTCGGCAGATTTTAATTCGTGACTAAATAAAGCTGGGTTTTCAATGTCTTCAACCATTTTTATTAATTGAAGATCTGGAAACATATGAATGTACTCAACGATTTTTTTTGTAGCTAGAGGCTCATCCTCGATGAGAATACATTTTAGTTTGGGTGTTGTCATCTGTGCTATTCTATTGTTTTGAAATATGGGGGTATAAAAGACGATTGCCGCAAAGGCGCCTACCAGAACGCCTTTACGACATAATCCTCTTTTATATCACTTTTGAAGACGTAACCGTCTTGATTGTCACAAGCTCCATATCGTCAAAATCAAAAAATGAAATCGGTTCGACTGCGCAGACAGTTTGTACATCCAGTGCAAAATCTTCTGCTAAAAAATTTTCAATGTTTTCCATAGTTTATGTTGTTGAATTGTACACAAATGTGCTTTCTAAGCAAAAGAAGGACGAATAATATCGACAGAATTGAAAATGAATCAGACGAACTAAAGATTCTATTCGATGAAAAAAATAGGATATGCTGTTGTTTCCGTTTGATTGAACAACGTTTGTGTGACCCTTCACTGTTAGGTTATCGTTGACATGGAAAGAAGCACCATGACCTGAACGGAATAAATTCGATGAAATAGCATTTGGGTACGATGAAATAAGGCGGGTGTCATTGTCGGTTTCTATTGGGTTTACTAATTTAGTTCTATCTATTTTTAGTTCTATTGATCTGTTTTTCTTCCTGATTACTAGTGTTTTTTGGGGGGGGAGAGGTGAATAGGCTATTGAAAAGATTAGGTTTTGAACCTAAATAAAAAACATCTGCCAAATAAATAGGTGAGTAGTGTGGGCGCATAAAACAATAAGAATATGAATTTATCTAATGAAATGCACAGTTTTTTGAAAAGAGAAGGTTTAAGGTTATTTAGAAAAAAAGTGAGCTGGCAAACTTCCGCAGAACATCAGATTTATACGGATGAAAACACAAAAATCGGTGTAGCATTTGACAGAATTCAAGATTTTATACATAAACCAATCCATGAATTTGACCAGAATGAAATAAAAACGATCAAGCTTGAAGAGCGGGGGGACTATATAATTTACGGTTTTGTTCAGGAATCTAAGCGATAATTGAGCTTTCTTTCATAACTCAAGAAGTTGACTGATGATTTTTTTGTAAATCTTACAAATCAATTCCTTAATCATGTAACGGATCACTTATGATTTGTAGCCAAATTTGTATTGTAAAATAAAACAATCAATTTATGGCGACAGATATTTATAAAGACACAATTTACATCCCTTTAGCGAATGTTGAAAGCGAACATTGTGCCTCAATTGTCGAAAAGGGACTTGCTGACGTGAAGGGGTTGGCAAGTTATCATGTGGAATTGAACAATCATAGAGCAGCTATTATACCTCAAGATAGTGATGCTGTTGTTAACAGTATAAAGGCGATCAAAGATCTTGGCTATGGTGTTTCAACATTGACCAAAACATTTCCGGTTCTTGGGATGACTTGTGCTTCATGCGCCAGTAGTGCTGAAAGTATGGTGAAATATGAACTAGGAGTTGTCCATGCATCTGTGAATTTTGCGACGGGAAACCTTACCGTTGAGTATTTACCTAACGTCACTGATCAAATAAAAATACAAAAAGCAGTTCAAGCTGGTGGATATGATTTGTTAATTGAGGATGAATCTACACAGCGGGAAACTTTAGAGACAATTCACGCCGAGAAATTTCGTAAGCTTCAGACGAAAACTCGGTGGGCGGTATTACTATCGCTCCCCGTAGTGATCATTGGCATGTTCTTCATGCATATCCCTTATGCAAATCCTATCATGTGGCTTTTTTCAACTCCAGTAGTCCTATGGTTAGGTAAGGACTTTTTTGTCAATGCATGGAAGCAAGCCAAACACCGTTCTGCCAACATGGATACTCTTGTGGCATTAAGTACAGGAATAGCCTATATTTTTAGTCTTTTCAATATGCTCTTTGCTGAATTTTGGCATACGCGTGGGCTACATGCACATGTATATTTTGAGGCGGCCTCAGTCGTCATTGCATTTATTCTGTTGGGTAAATTACTGGAAGAAAAGGCTAAAGGAAACACTTCATCGGCTATAAAAAAGCTTATGGGCCTGCAGCCTAAGACGGTAATAGTGGTAGAGCCGGATGGGCGTACATCTAAAGTACCAATAGAGGCTGTGCATACAGGAGACACAATCCTGGTGAAACCCGGCGAAAAGATTGCCGTCGATGGTGTTGTCAGCAGTGGAAACTCTTATGTTGATGAAAGTATGTTAAGTGGGGAACCGGTACCGGTTTTGAAACTGGAACATGAAAAGGTGTTTGCCGGAACTATCAACCAGAAGGGCAGCTTCCAATTCAAAGCAACAAAAATCGGAAAGGAAACAATGCTTGCACAGATTATAAAAATGGTGCAGGATGCGCAGGGCAGTAAGGCTCCTGTGCAAAAACTCGTGGATCGCATTGCAGGTATATTCGTTCCTATTGTAATTGGTGTCGCTATATTAACTTTTCTACTGTGGCTTACTTTAGGCGGAGAAAACCATCTGGTTCAAGGGGTATTGGCAGCGGTAACAGTTTTGGTTATTGCCTGTCCTTGTGCGCTGGGATTGGCTACTCCGACGGCTATTATGGTCGGCGTCGGCAAAGGGGCCGAACAGGGTATTTTAATTAAGGATGCGGAGAGTCTGGAGTTGGCTAAAAAGGTGAATGCAGTTGTTTTGGATAAAACCGGTACCATTACAGAGGGAAGACCGGTTGTTACCGACGTGCAGTGGAGCGATGACAGTGATCATTTGAAAGGCATCCTATTAAGTATGGAAAAGCAATCTGAACACCCGCTGGCCGATGCAGTTGTCGGATATCTCAATAAGGTAAATGATGCAAAAATATCTTCCATTGAAAGTATTACTGGTAAAGGTGTAAAAGCAAGGGAAGGGTCAGAAACCTATTTCGTTGGTAATTGGAGGTTATTGGACGAAAATGACATTGAGATCAAGGCCGAGTTGAGGGCATATGCCACCCAATGGGAAAAGCAATCAAAAACAGTGATCTGGTTTGCCAATCATCATACTGCATTAGCAGTAATTGCCATCGCAGATCGAATCAAAGAGAGTTCTGTGCGCGCCATCAAGGAGATGCAGGCAATGGGAATCGAATTGTACATGCTGACCGGTGATAACGAATCTACCGCCAATGCTATCGCGGCACAGACAGGTCTTAAACATTATAAAGCCGAAGTATTACCACAGCATAAAGCAGATTTTGTCAGAGAATTACAGAAAAAAGGGAAAATTGTGGCTATGGTTGGAGACGGTATTAATGACAGCACCGCTTTAGCAACCGCGGATGTTAGTATTGCTATGGGAAAAGGAAGTGATATTGCAATGGATGTAGCGAAAATGACAATTATTTCTTCGGATTTGACAAAAATTCCACAGGCTATTCGCTTGTCTAAGCAAACAGTAGCGACGATCAAACAAAACTTGTTTTGGGCCTTTATCTATAACTTAATAGGTATTCCTTTGGCCGCTGGTATACTCTATCCAATTAACGGTTTCCTGTTGAATCCAATGATTGCCGGAGCCGCAATGGCCCTAAGCAGTGTAAGTGTGGTTAGTAATAGCTTGCGCCTTAAATGGAAAAAATAACCACCGGATATCAACCTGGGAATGCATTCTGCTTCCGGTAAATAGTGCAAAACAAAATAGGAAAACTGTAAACATAACGGTTAAATAAACGTGAAATTTGTATAGGTAAAGAGATAAATAATAGATTGATAACATTAAAATAAAAATAACATGGAAAGCAAAGAACTTCAATTTAAAACAAACCTTAATTGCAGCGGATGTGTGTCAAAGATAAGTGCTGATCTGGACAATTTGGATGGTATCTGCGAATGGAGTGTTGATACCTCAGTAGCAGATAAGATTCTGACGGTAAAATCTGAAGGAATTTCCGAAGAAGAAATTATCGGCATTATCAAAAGGAAGGGCTTTAATGCAGCATCCTACTCCGCTTAATTTTTTCAATAAATCAACAGAAGCCCCATAATATGGGGCGTTTTTGTTTTTGGTTATGAGTTAGCTATCAATCAAACCTAATATACATACGACTAAAATTAATGATCATCTTAGAAAACTGATGTATGATATCCTGCCCGATGTTTCCATAAACAGTTTCATCTTTAATTTTAGATTTTAAAACGCTTATATTTTCAAGGAAGATCGATTTATGACCAATTATGAAGGTATGATCTATTATAAAGCCTTCATGCTCGATTCTTCCACCGGCTCCGCCCATTGCAATTGTTTTTGGATTATATTTTCTTTCGATCTCCCGCTTATAGGTTTTGTAAAATGATTCATATAAGATCGTTTTCTCCGCTCCGGTATCAAATGCATAATGTTTCCCTTCAATGGAAAGTAAAGGTGATAATCCATCAATTGCAAGATTTGAGTTTTGTGAAGAAGCTGTCTCTTTTTGCGGTACAATGAAAAGATCATCCTGGGTCAGCTGTATTTCGTGAAGCGCTTCAATGACTGGGAAACCTATTATCCCGTTGATTTGATAGTTGATTTGTGGAATACGGAGTGCACTGTCGGGAAAGACAAGGAATACTGCGTCAGAAACAGTGATATGACCAAATTTCAAGGCCTTGCAAACAGCTAGATCCGCTTTGATTGATATACCAGTGATCGCATCCACATCAATGCTTGCGGGGATAATAGCCATATTGAGACGTTTGGCCGTAGATTCCGAAACTGTCGATAGATTGGCCCCTGTATCAAATATAAACTGTGCGGTATGGCCGTTCACGGTTATCTTTAGATTTTTTAGACCTGCAGCATCCTTTGTCATTTTAAGTCGGCTGTCGCCAGTGATTGATACAACCTGAGCTGGAACATGCGCGAGGGCGGACCATATTTTAAGGTTGTTTCTTAGATCTTCCTTTTCGTCAGCAGTTAGCAATCGATCAAATCGAAGGAGCACGTTTTCGGCAGTCCTTTTCGCTCCGGCGTAATCTTTCAGTTTGACAAAATTGTCCTCCTGGATACGAAGAACCTTTAACTGTAGGGTATCTGGTAGTTCGTTTTTGTTTATTTTGAGGGAAGCTATCTCTTTGTTTGAATCCCGGGGTTTATTGAAGGCGTTGGCTAGGACCGCAGCGATGATCTTTTTTTGGTATGTTTCTTTAAAAGCTGTTTTGTTGGTGGCATACCTATCACGGGCTGTAAAGAAATCCTTTTGGATTATCAACTGATAAATTGTGTTGAAGCTGGAGTCGACATTTTGAGCAGCGCTAAGTTGCACACATAGCAGCAATACTGAGGTCGTAAGGTAAAATTTAAAACAAGTGTTTAAATGATTCATAATGCGTAAAATAAAATGCGCTAACGAGAAAAACGAAGAAGTCGCTTGTACTCTCGGATAATTAAGGTTAATTTAGCTAAAATAGTTTGTAGATTTTTCCAAATATCAATACGGTCAAGAGGTTTATCTAAGTCTACATGATTGGATGGATCTGCAAATTTTATTATTTTAATGAAACAAGAAACGATGAATTTAAAGTTTAATAGCCGTTCCATGCTGTTTGGTTTAACAGTACTATCTGCCAGCCTTTTATTCGCTTGCCAAAACAGCAGAACCAAGAGCGAAGCTAAGGTTGAAAAATTGCAGGATACAACTGAAGCCGCTGTTCCTACGACAGCAACAGATGTGTCATTTAAAGATAAATCCGGTAATGTTGTTCAATTGAATGATTTAAAAGGTAAAGTGGTGTTTATCAATTTTTGGGCGACATGGTGTCCTCCATGTATACACGAATTACCTTCTATCGATCAGCTTAGGCAGTCGCTTAAAGACAATAAGGATATTGTTTTTCTGATGGTTGATGTTGATGGAGACATCGATAAGTCTTCTGCTTTCATGGCGGAGAACAAATATGATCTACCTTTATATGTTCCGGCAGGTGATATTCCTCCAACTTTCCTTGGGCAGTCAATTCCGACAACCGTAATTTTGGATAAAAGTGGCAAGATTGTCGAACGCTTGGAAGGGAGTCGCGATTACGGGACACCCGAAATTAAAAAAGCATTGCAGGATCTTGCCAGTGGCAGCTAATGATTGTTGCATGAGCGCTAGAATTTGATAAGAAAAAGAGTAATCCCACGTTGTTAAGGAAATTATCGCTATGTCGGAACATCAAGAACAGACTGCTGTCAGAACAACTTATTTTAGTATTGTAGGCAACGCATTGTTGGCTTTGTTGAAATGGTTAGCTGGTTTTTTTGGGAATTCTTATGCATTGATTGCTGACGCAATTGAGTCAACAGCCGATATTTTTTCTTCCTTTCTCGTGTTACTTGGTCTAAAATATGCGCAACGACCTGCCGACGATAACCATCCTTATGGTCACGGCAGGGTGGAACCCCTGATTACCTTTATTGTGGTTGGTTTTTTGATAGTATCAGCGACCATAATAGCTTATGAAAGTGTTGAGAATATCGGAACGCCGCACGACTTACCAAAGCCATGGACGCTGTTTGTTTTGGGCGGCATCATTATTTGGAAAGAGATTTCTTACCGGATCGTGATGAAGAAAAGTAGAGAAACAAATAGTTCTTCATTACGGGCAGATGCCTGGCATCACCGTAGCGATGCTATCACATCTGTGGCGGCTTTTATTGGAATCTCCATTGCGCTATTGATGGGAAAGGGCTACGAAAATGCAGATGATTATGCTGCACTGTTCGCCGCAGGTTTTATACTCTACAACTGTTATCATATTTTCAGGCCGGCGCTAGGCGAAATCATGGATGAGAATGTGTATGAAGAAGTGATCGATAACATTCGTGAGCTTGCTTTACAGGTAGATGGAATCAAAGCTACTGAAAAATGTTATGTCCGCAAGTCGGGCGCAAAGTATCATGTTGACTTACATGCCATCGTCGATAGTGAAATCACAGTACGGGCGGGGCACGACTTGGCTCATAAGCTCAAAGATCATTTGATCAGGAATATACCTGATCTTGGTCATGTAATGATTCATATCGAACCCAATGAATGTCTTTGGAGTGTAACCTAAAATGGAGCACATCTTAGCAATAACAAGATGTGCTCCATTTTTTTAGACTGAAGTGTCTACAGCTTCCAGCATTTCAATTTGCCATTTAATCTGATCTGCTTTTATAGGGTAATCGCCTTGATTTCTTAGGCTTTCATAAATATCTTCAAACAGCTGATTGTAGTTTCCTTTGTGCGCTGTTATATCTGATTCCTTTCTCTGGTTAGAAGCATCGATAGTGACGAGTTTTCCTTTAGCACTAGCAGGTTCGATTCCATAAGATGGATTGTTGGGCAGCATGCCATCGATCAGTTGCTGCTCTTGCACATCGGTCATGTGCTTGATAAAACTCCCCTGTGTTCCATGCAGGACAAAGGCTGCCTGTGGGGATGCAACAAGCAGACTGCCTGTTAAGTAAACATTAAGGCCTTCGGGATAATATAAATGGTAATGAAAATAGTCTGCAACTTTTGAATCTGGTCTATTAATCGATGTTGTTTTGGCAAACTTGATAGGTTTTCCGAAGAGCGATATGGCCTGATCGATCAAGTGCGGACCAAGATCGTAGGTAATACCATTGGAAATATACTGTGCATCTTCCTTAAAATATTTTTGACCTAATTCCATTTTATATCGGTCAAATCTAAAATGCACTTCAATGAGCTTTCCTAATTCCTTACTGTCGATTACTTGTTTGATATCAAGGAAGTGACTGTCATATCTTCTATTTTGATAAAAAAATAGTTTCTTATTCTGTGCGCTACTGATGTCAAGCAGTTCGTCGAATTGTTTTGAATCATCAACTGCGGGCTTTTCAAGCAATACGTGCTTTCCGGCCTCCAAAGCCTCTTTGGCAAATTGGAAATGGGTATAATTTGGTGTGTTTACAATAACCAGCTCGATACTTTCATCCGCTAATAGTTCGCTGATGCTATCATAGCTCTTTACCGTCGGATAAAGTTTATGAGCTGTTTTGGTTGATCGTTCTACCACAGCGACAAGGTTGAAATGTGGATTTGTATGTATAAATGGTGCGTGAAAGACGCGACCTGACATGCCAAAACTGAGTATTCCGGTGTTAATTTGAGTGTTTTGCATATTGATTTGAAGTGTTTTGTAATTTTTATTAAATAATTTACACGATTTTAAGGGGAGTGCTCGAATTCATTTTTTTCTACTGCCCACTTAGTCAACTCGTTTTGAATGTAAATGTTTTATTTCATTATCAGTTGCCATGAGGCATTCAGAACACAACTGATAAAAGAGGGAATGTTCCAAAACTCCTGGGATTTGTTTAATATCCCTGTTCAAATGTTCAAGATCAGGTAGTGTATTGAAATAAATATCAGCTAGGAAATTGCCCCTGTCTGATGTAAGTGGACCAGATTTTTGTTTGGAATGGCGCAATACAATTTCGGATAGTTGCGGACCAAAGCTGGATTTTATTTTATTACATACAGAAAGCCAAGCTTCGGGTAGTATTTCTATACATAACGGATATGTTGTACTAAGCTCTTTGACCATCTTTGTCGCATCAACTAAGAGGATAAATTGATCTGCCATAGCTGCCATGATTTTTTCACTGCAATGTACTCCACCACCACTTTTGAGCGCATTTAAATTTTGATCAACTTGGTCACAACTGTCAAAATAGTAGTCAAGCGCAGATACTGTATTACAATCAATGCAAATGAGTCCATGTGCATGAAGCAATATTTTGGTTTCCAAAGAAGGTGAAATAAATTTTAAATCGGATTTAAATTCGATTTCAGTAGCAATCAAATCGACGAAATGAGCTATTGTTGATCCAACACCCAGACCGATTACCTGATGCGGCTCCAACAAGTGAAGTGCGGCTCTAGCAACTTCTTGTTTTAGATTTCTCATAGCTTAGCATTTATAAAATCGTAATATTTGTTTTATGATAGGCCGTTAAAAGCATTTCTGAAGGATCTCTTTCCGTGATTAAATAATTGACATCCGTTGTAGGACAAATAACGAAAGGTTCTGTTGTTTCAAGTTTATTGCTTGTTGTGGCAGCTACGATGTTGCTGGCGTTTTTACATAGTGCCTTTTTGATGTATGTTTCTTCCAGCGTTCTAGCCGTAAGTCCATGTTGCAGATCCAGGCTACAGATACCAAGAAAGCAAATATCAGCATAAATTTCTTCAAATAGGGAGATAGCAGCCTTACCTTGCATGGTAAAAGAAGATTTACAGAAAATACCGCCTGCGAAGATCAGCTGAATATTTGGATGGTTAGAAAGTATATTTGCAATGGGAAGACTATGGGTAACCACAGTAAGTGCTAGTTCATCGGGTATATTTCCGGCAATAGCCTGTGTTGTTGTACCGCCATCAAAAAAAACCACCTGATTATCTCGCAACAATGTAATCGATTTTTCAGCTATCAGCTGCTTTTCCAAAATGTCGAGCTTGTTACGGTTATATATGTCGAAAGGTATGTTTGATCGAACAGTGGCTCCACCTCGGATTGCGCGTAGCAGACCAGCATCATCGAGTTCTTTCAGATCCCGTCGCACGGTGTGCTCAGAGACCTTGAGTTCTGTTGCCAAGTCGATCATTGCGAGCTTTCGTTCCTTTTTAATCTTCGATAATATAAAATCGTGACGTTCTTCCTTTGAAATCATGCTATCTTTTTTGTAAATTATGTTACAAACATAGGGTATTTTTGATATATGTTGTAATAAATAATTCATAATACCTGTATTTTATGCAAAATATTGCAACATTTTGTACGAGTGTATATTTTAAATACTAAATATTTTAAAAGTTAAATAAATTCAGTCTGACTGGTCTTTTAGTTGATCTTATATGAATTTGATGCGATGCGAGATACTTTGCTAGCCCTGTATTATTAGCTCCATTGCGACGTTGGGATACCCCATTTTTATTAATTGCGTGATATTACTAGCTTTAAATTGAATGATATCGTCTTTTTTAATAAAGGAAGATGCTGAATTCTGTGAAATATATACAAGAATCAAAATCGAACTACCAGTCTTAATAATGTACACATTGCTGATCGTAAAGTGTCGAATAGGGGTGTTTGTTACTATATCCTTTATTTCTTTCCATTCGCTGTCGGATTGTAATTGGCCGCCGGCCAATTCCACGAAATTGTTTTTAATAATATGAATGGGCTCCTTGATCATTACAGCTTCAAAAATTAATACAACCAATGCATCTCCAATAAACTGCAGGAAACGCAGTGATGGTATGATTTTTCCTAAGTAAAGCATCAATAGTAAAGATCCGCCCCCAAAGAAAAAGAGATACCCATCTATCATGGCCGCTTTCGTATCAGTAGCTAGCATAGTGCTGGTATTTTCGATTTTCTTGTTTGAGCTTTTGTAGTATATTGCTAATCCAAAGCTTAACACAACTGAAATAACGATCATAGGCAAAATTGGATCGGTGTTTACCACAAGTGTTTTTCCTTTAAGAAAGTAAGCATATATTTTCATGCTATTTTCCCAGAGTGCAGCGATTAGTATTCCAAGAATTAAAATACCTTTTACTAATGCATATAATGATTCATAAATAAATTGTCCCCATGGAAATGTCGCTGTTTTCTTACTGCGTATTTTTACAACATAGAAACCAATAAAACTGGCAAAGGAATTCACCATATTGTAATTTGCATCCAACAGCATTGCTTCTGAGTTGGACGAATAATAGGTATACCAGCCTGACAATCCCAGAACTAAATAAATAAATGCACCAACTAATAGAGCTTTACGTTCAATATTTCCCTGTCTATTCATATATGTCTTTAGCTAAATAAAGATGACTGCTGGCCTTCCTTCCGAATTTAGACCGGTTAAATCTAAATAACCTCACCTAACAGCTACTAAGGTAGATCAAAGTATCATGAATTCAGTTTTAAAGATTATTAAGAAAGTTTTTGATATTATTAAATTTTGATCAATGAGGGAACAACGTTGCTATAATCAGCTGATTGACTCTGTTTGCAGCCCTTTACTTCGATGAATTCCTGGGTTTGTCAGTAAAAAATCGGAGAGTTTTTAAGATAGTTATTAATACGAAAAGCAATTGAATAATTAAGAAAACAAAAATCTGATTTTTTAAATTTAATTTTGTTATATCATTATTACGGTAGCAATCTTAACTGTTTGATCTAACTTATCCAGTCCCGGTTTCCAAGAATCCGTCAAGTTCCTCCGGGGCTGGTAAGTTTCTTAAAAAAAGAAGCCAATTCATTCTGCCGCGACAAAGGTGCGCTATTTACTGCTCTTACAGCCCGTCATCGTATTGGGCCGTCTTTACTTTATATGTTCCAATGTCAAGGATATTGCTAATAAAAGGTTTAATAAGGAGGTGTCATTGTTATGAATCAACCCAAGCTAAACTTACTTTCTGATCTATTAATAGAAGTGCTGCGAAAAGTTATAGGAGGAAAATTAGTATCAATCTTGCTAAAATTAAAAAAGGCAGATCATTTGATCTGCCTTTTTGGGTAAGTAATCGGGCTCGAACCGACGACCCCTAGAACCACAATCTAGTGCTCTAACCAACTGAGCTATACCTACCGTGATTTTGATGATACAAAAGTACGATTAAACCCTATTCCCTCCAAATATTTCACTCAAAAAAAAGGGGCTTTAAGGTCAACTAGGTGAAGATTAGTTTATTAAATTTTAATAAAAAACCTGAACCGTGCATCAAATTCAGTATTCAAAGTCGTTTAGGTGGTACAAATGCTATTCTAGGTTGTCAATAGCAAACAAAAAAGGCGGTTTCTTTTCTAAAAAAACCGCCTTTTTTCGTTAAGGAGATAATATTAGATCATCTCTACACTTCTCTTTACAAAAGATGTCAAATCTGCTCCCGATAATAATCCTCTGGATAGAAGTGCCAAGTCAAATGCTTGTTTAGCCAGTTTTGATCCTTCTTCTTCTGAAGATGATAAAATCCGTTTGATCAGTGGGTGATTTCCATTAACGGTAACTTTGTAATTGTCCGGCAATGAGCCATAAAAGTTCATACCACCGCCCGTTTTCGCCATATCTTTCATACGACGCATAAATTCGTCAATTGTTACGGATACGGGTAAATCAGCTTCCTGGAGCGCATCAACTTCAACCTTCATGTCCTGACGGGAAATTGCTTTTTCAAAAACTGCCAAAGCTTTTTTAGATTCTTCCTCAGAAAGAGAGAGCGCTACCTTTTCATCCTTTTGAATCAATTTATCAATTACGTCTGCATCTACACGCTTCAATTGTACTTTTTCGCCGCCTTTTTGTTCTAGATAAGCAGCAAAGTGAGTATCAAGAGGCCCATCAAGCATCAATACATCATAACCTTTATTTAAAGCCGTCTGTATAAAGCCATCTTGTTGGGCTGCATCATGGGTGTATAAGTAGACAACGTTTCCATCTTTATCTGCTTGAATATCTTTAACTTTCTCGTAGTATTCTTTGATGGTGAAGCTTTCGTTATTTGTGTTTTTTACCAAACAAAAATCGTTTGCTTTTTCCGCAAATTTCTCATCGCTCAGCATGCCATATTTGATAAATAAACCGATATCGTTCCATTTTTCTTCAAAGCCTTTGCGGTCAGTTTTGAAGATTTCGTTCAGTTTGTCGGCAACTTTCTTCGTGATATAGCTGTTGATTTTCTTGACGTTACTATCTGCTTGTAAGAATGAACGTGATACATTCAATGGGATATCCGGTGAATCAATGACGCCATGGAGGAGCATTAAGAATTCTGGAACAATATCTTTGACTTCGTCTGTGATAAATACTTGTCTCGAATATAACTTGATTTTATTACGTTGGATCTCAAGTTCGTTTTTAACCTTAGGGAAGTAAAGGATACCTGTCAGATTGAATGGGTAATCTACATTGAGGTGAATCCAAAACAAGGGTTCATCCATTGAATAGGGATAAAGCTCACGATAGAATGCCAGGTAATCTTCGTCTTTTAATTCAGACGGTGATTTTGTCCAGGCAGGATTCGTATTATTGATAATATTATCAACCTCAACGGACTTGTATTTTGGTTTTCCTTCTTTGTCTTCACCATCAGGTTCCGAGTTGGTTTTTGTCCCAAAACGAATGGATACAGGGAGGAATTTTGCATATTTATCTAAGATGTCCTGTAGACGAGCCTGACTCAAGAATTCAGTTGATTCTTCGTTAATATGTAGGATTACATCTGTACCACGTGTTGTTCTTGTACCCGTTGAGATTTCGTATGAGGTACTACCGTCACAAGTCCAATGCGCAGGCTCTGCACCGTCCTGGTAAGATAGTGACTGAATTTCTACGGTATCTGCTACCATAAAGGCAGAATAGAAGCCTAATCCAAAACGGCCGATGATTTCATTTGCATCATTTGCCTCTTTGAATTTCTCCATGAACTCTGTTGCTCCAGAGAATGCGATTTGATTGATGTATTTTTTTATCTCGTCGGCTGTCATACCAATACCATTATCGGAAATCGTGATGGTCTTAGCAGCTTCATCGAATTTTACGTCTACAATCAATTCGCCTATTTCTCCATTGTATTGTCCTAATGAAGCTAAGCGTTTGATTTTCTGAGAAGCATCAACTGCATTAGATACCAGTTCGCGCAAGAAAATTTCATTATCAGAGTATAAGAATTTTTTGATTACGGGAAATATGTTCTCCGTGTGGATTGAGATACTACCTTTTTCTGGATTCATAATTTTTATGTCGATATTTTTAATTTTATGATTTGTCAAAAATACACAATCGGTGTTCCAAACCGCTGTTGTAGGACAGGATGGCAGAAATACGTCTATTTTGTCATTGACTTGTAATGTGGGTTTAGTCCCCCCGGATCAAATCTGTCAGCGTAACGCAGAATAGTTTGCGTTAGTTTAATCCTGGGCTCTGTGGAAAATTGGCAACATGCGCATATTTTGGGCCAAGACCGATAATGGCATCTTTCCATAATAGTTCGCCATTTCCTTCAAAGATCAGCTGATGGTGGTATTTATTCTGAACCGCCCAGCTATTTTCTTTAATTTCGCCGTCTAGCTGACCTGGGGACCAACCGGAATAACCGATAAAAAATTTCAATTCGTCCTGTTTAATGCGATCTGATTGAATGGCGTCAATCAGTTTCTCCTCATCGCCGCCAAAGTAGATGCCTGGTGCAACCTCTTCACCACTTAACAGAAGGTCAAATCGGCTATGGACAAAGAAAAGACTTTCCTGTGCTACAGGCCCTCCGAGATAGATCGGAAAGTTACAATGAGGGATAGATTCTAGCAGTTGACCGATACGTACATTAGTTTGATTGTTCAGGACAAAACCCAAAGCTCCCTCCGTATTGTAATCACATAATAATATGACGGATCTCAAAAATCTAGGATCAAGCATAAAAGGTTCGGAAATCAGCAAACTTCCTTTCTGTGGGTCTAGTTCGGTAAACATATAGCGCGAATTTTAATTATTTATTGAATTTAATCTTTTTTATTTAATCTATGCGAGATTTGTGCCAAAATTGGCATTTTATTAATTTCTACTAACTTTATAGAGAAAAAGCAATGATTTTAGTAAGTTTGTAGGATATAAAAGTAGGTTTCTATGTCCATTCAACATAAAGATATTGCAGCAATCAGACAGGATTATGTATTGGGTAGTCTATCTGAATCAGATGTGGATCACGATCCAATCGAGCAGTTTAAAAATTGGTTTGATGCGGCTGTCCACAGCGAAGTGAATGAGCCCAACGCTATGGTGCTTTCCACTGTATCTTCTCATCATTTACCTTCTTCAAGAATTGTTTTATTGAAAGATATTGCGGAAGAGGGACTTGTATTTTTTACAAACTACCTTAGTCGTAAAGGGGAAGAGATGAAAGCAAATCCACATGCGGCATTATTATTTTTCTGGCCTGAATTACAGCGGCAGGTACGGATAGAAGGTGTCATTGAGTTTGTTAACGCAGCCGATTCCGACGAATATTTCCAGTCGCGTCCCAAAGCGAGCCGTATTGGTGCACTGGCATCCCCACAAAGTCATGAAATTCCAAACCGAAGTTTTTTGGAGAGGAGGGTTGAAGCATTAGAGCGTCAATATGAGGGAGACGAGTTTGTCCCTAGGCCGGACCATTGGGGCGGTTATATTTTGAAACCTATCTACTTTGAATTTTGGCAAGGACGTGCAAGTCGATTGCATGATCGCATGGTCTATAAAAAGGTGTCAGATTCTTGGAAAATCACGCGTATAGCTCCTTAATATGACATTTGACGAAATAAAATCCACCCTTGTTTCCATATTTGGAGACCAAGTTATCCGCAAAGAAGATCATACGGGCTTACAACCAGCCCTTTTTATCGATAAAGCGGATATTGTAGCAGTCTGTTTATTCCTAAGGGATACAGAAGGTTTGTATTTTGATTTTCTAAGTAACCTTACAGCAGTAGATTATGAGGAGCATTTTACCATTGTATATCATTTAAATTCATTGCCCTACCAACAGACGATTGTGCTAAAAGTTGAACTTTCGGGTAACCGTGCTTTAGATGAGTTGCCTGAGATTCCTTCAGTAGCCTCTGTGTGGCGGACTGCAGACTGGCATGAAAGGGAAGCTTTCGATTTGATGGGGATCTTTTTTGAGGGGCATCCCGATCTTAGACGAATTTTACTGCCTGACGATTGGGACGGTTATCCTTTGCGGAAAGATTATCAGGAGGCTGAAAAATATCATGGTATTACGATTAATTGATAGAAATGGCGAATCCAAAATATAAAGAGGCTTTGGTGCGTTACGAGAAACACCTGACGGAAATATCGAGTCAGGAAATGGTGTTGAATATGGGGCCTCAACATCCTTCAACCCATGGTGTTCTTCGGTTGCAATTAATTACTGATGGGGAGATCGTTAAAGAGGTTGTTCCTCATTTAGGGTACCTCCATCGCTGTTTTGACAAGCATGCTGAATCATTGAATTATGCCAAGACAATCCCTTTCACCGATCGGCTGGACTATTTGGCGTCGATGAACAACAGTCATGCCTTCGTTATGGGGGTTGAACGCATGCTCGGTCTTGATCGTAAAATTCCCAAAAGAGTAGAGTATATTCGTGTTTTAGTCTGTGAACTCAATCGTATTGCCTCACATCTAATCGCTATTGGGACATATGGCATTGATATTGGTGCGACAACACCTTTTCTTTGGTGTTTTCGGGACCGTGAACACATTATGAATATGCTGGAATGGGCTTCCGGCTCTAGGATGTTGTACAATTACATTTGGGTAGGAGGTTTGTTTTATGACCTTCCTGTTGGGTTTGAGGCCCGTTGTGCGGAGTTTATTAGCTATTTTAAGCCCAAATTGGTGGAACTGGATGAGATCCTGACCCAAAATCAGATATTTATTTCCCGAACAGCAAATATAGGCGTGTTGCCTGCAGATGTCGCCATCAATTATGGGGTATCGGGCCCTATGTTGCGCGCTTCGGGTATAAAATGGGATTTGCGACGAATTGATGGTTACTCTGTTTACCCCGAAATCGATTTTGAAATACCCGTTGGAAAAGGAGAGATGGGGGCACTCGGTGATTGCTGGGACAGGTTTAAAGTAAGGGTAGATGAGGTCAAAGAATCCGTACACATTGTAGAACAATGTCTTGAACGATTGCAGAAAGATTTTCAGCGCAGTCCAGAATTTGATCCCCGGGCATTAGTTCCGAAGAAAGTGAATTTGAAGGCACAGGATTATTATGTACGTGCAGAAAACCCGAAGGGCGAATTAGGGTTTTACTTTGTCACTAAAGAGAAGTCGGATATTCCATTGCGCGTGAAGTCCCGTGGACCAAGTTTTAACAATCTCTCGGTAATTTCTGAACTCGGCAAAGGTGTCTTAATTGCCGATCTCATTGCGATCCTTGGGTCTATTGATATTGTTTTGGGAGAGGTTGATCGCTAAATTGCGGTAGTCTGCGTGTTTTATAAACGATTTAGCAAAATAAAATAGATACTGTATTGAAAATGTTGCAAAAAAACGCAGATAAATTTGTAATTGCAAGCAATTTTCTCCATATTTGCAGTCTCATAATTTAAGTTTATAATTGGTTAATGAAAGCTCGTTACTCCCAAAGTAACGGGCTTTTCTTTTTTGATGTACAATCAAATAATTGTTTGTCTGTTGATGTGAGCTTGAAGGAGTTACTGTTTTTTTACTGTGATATTGCTGTTTTACCTGTAGATTTCACGGATTTCCTGTATTAGAATTTAACGTAAATGATTACCTTTACAGGTCTTAAATATAAAAAAGTGACGGATAGTTTAGTTATCATTCCAACATATAATGAAAAGGAAAATATAGAAAAAATCATTCGCAAAGTTTTTTCCTTATCACACGCATTCGATATTTTAATCGTCGACGATGGCTCGCCGGATGGGACGGCCACCATTATCAAGAGTTTACAATCCAATGAGTTTACCGGTCGTTTGTTTATTGAAGAGCGTAGTGGAAAACTGGGCTTAGGTACGGCTTATATCCACGGGTTTAAATGGGCCCTTGCCCGGGAGCATTACCACTATATTTTCGAAATGGATGCAGACTTTAGCCACAATCCGGAAGATTTACTTCGCTTGCGACAAGCCTGTTTGGACGGTGCGGACATGAGTATTGGTTCACGTTATATCAAAGGTGTCAATGTGGTTAATTGGCCGATGAGCAGGGTTTTGATGTCCTATTTTGCTTCGGTATATGTTCGGTTTATCACAGGGATAAATATTCAGGATGCGACCGCAGGATTTGTTTGTTTCACGAGAGAAGTATTGAAGACAATTCCGTTGGATAAAATTAAGTTTGTCGGATATGCTTTCCAGATAGAGATGAAATTTACAGCCATAAAATATGGTTTTAATGTAGTTGAAGTACCGATTATATTTACAGATCGGACAGAAGGTACTTCCAAAATGAGTACAAGTATTTTTAAGGAAGCTTTTTTTGGGGTTATTCAACTGAAGTTGGGAAGTATCGGAAAAAGCTATAAAAGAAATTAAAGGTAGTGATCATGAACGAGAATTTAGATCCAAATCCAGAGCGCCTGAGCAATACAGATCGTGATATCGAACGTGCATTGCGACCTCAGGCTTTTGAAGACTTTACAGGACAATCCAAAATATTGGAGAACCTAAATATTTTTGTCAAAGCGGCGAGGCTAAGAGGTGAGGCTTTAGATCACGTTTTACTCCACGGCCCTCCGGGTCTCGGAAAGACAACCTTATCACATATTATTGCCAATGAAATGGGAGTTGGCATAAAAATTACTTCGGGCCCGGTTTTGGATAAACCAGGTGACTTAGCGGGCTTATTGACAAATCTGGAAGAAGGCGATGTGTTGTTTATTGACGAGATTCATCGTTTGAGCCCCCTAGTGGAAGAGTATCTTTATTCAGCGATGGAAGATTTCAAGATTGACATCATGCTGGAGACAGGGCCGAATGCACGCTCTGTTCAGATCTCTTTAAATCCCTTCACACTGATCGGCGCTACCACTCGTTCGGGGCTCTTAACTGCACCTTTGCGCGCGCGCTTTGGCATTAATTCGCGCTTGCAGTACTATGATGCCAAATTATTAACGACGATTGTACTGCGTTCCGCCCATATCTTAAATACCCCCATATCTGATGAAGGTGCTTATGAAATAGCGCGAAGAAGCAGGGGAACTCCCCGTATTGCAAATGCTCTGCTACGTCGTACCCGCGATTTTGCACAGATAAAAGGTAATGGAAGTATCGATCAGGAGATTGCAAAGTATGCTTTGCATGCACTTAATGTAGATGAAAATGGTTTGGATGAGATGGATAATAAAATCTTGACCACAATTATTGACAAATTCAAAGGTGGGCCGGTTGGATTAAAAACCGTGGCAACGGCTGTTGGCGAAGATGAAGGTACTATTGAGGAAGTCTATGAGCCATTTCTGATTCAGGAGGGATATCTTATGCGTACCTCGAGAGGACGTGAGTGTACAGAAGCTGCTTACAAGCACTTGGGACGGGTAAACCAATCCAAGGGAAACACATTGTTTTAAGCGCCGTAACCGCGCTGATTGATAATTTTATTGGTCCGGCTCATCAATGCTGGGCTAGGTTTTGTTCGTTGAAAATGTGTAATTTGTGCCTGCAGCTCTTCGTTTATCCAGACGTGTTTTTTACTTAGGTTATTCAATATATCCAGGCAATTAACCAGCACTGCGACAGGGCATTGCTCATTGATCATCCATTGAAATACATGTTCAATAATATCTTCCTCAGTTTGATGTTCGATCCTGTATTCCTTATTTTTTTGGGAAGTTAAAAATAGCAGTATTTTGCTGTAACTCCTAAGACAGCTCCAGTTGTTTTGAATTTTTATATTGTCAAAAAATTGTTGGAGTACATTTTTGAGTAAACTCGTGTCTTTTAAAACGATCGTTTCGAATACCCATGCCGCACGAAAGGAAATTTTTTTATCTTTCTCTAAGGAAATATTCAATAGATCTGCAAGGGTAATATCTTGAAGATTTTCCAAAGAAAAATCCGTTACCTCGAGTGATCTCAAGGTAACGGATAAAAATGCTAATTTATCTTTATAGGTCATTTAGCCCTTATTTTTGCGGTTTTTCTCTATTCATTTCGGTCATGTCAACTTCATTCATTTTGGAGTCGCCCAATAAATATTGACTAAAATAATCGCCCATTTTCCAGAAGAAATATTCTGTCATATCACCAAAACCATGTCTCTGACCTGGTAATAATAAGAAATCAAATCTTTTGTTGGCTTTAATCAAGGCGTCTACCATTCGAATGGAATTCGCTGGATGCACATTATTGTCGATGTCACCGGTGGCAATCAATAATCTTCCTTTCAGGTTTTTGGCAAGTTCTGTGTTTTTGTTGATCTGGTACGAGAATGTTGTGTCGCCTTTTGCAGAAACTTTTTCCGTCACGCCATGGTGACGCTCACTCCACCAGCGGTTGTAGATTTGATTTTCATGGTTTCCAGCACCAGATACGGCGACTTTAAAGAAGTCGGGATAAACCAGCATCGCGGCTGTGGACATAAAACCGCCGCCGGAGTGTCCAGTAATTCCTACCCGGTTAATGTCAATAAATTTATAGCGATCTGCAAGTTGTTCTGCCGCTACCTTTTTATCCTCCAATCCATAATCGCGCAGGTTGCCGTAGCCATAGGTGTGATACCATTGGGACCGCGATGGATGGCCGCCACGATTTCCAACAGTAATAACGACAAAGCCGAATTGCGCCAGTCTATCAATTCTGTCCATACTTCTTCCAAAGGATTTATTAACAGCTTCGGTCTGAGGTCCAGGATACACATATTCAACAATAGGATAGGTTTTGGTACTGTCAAAGTCAAAAGGTTTGTACATAACACCATAAAGATCTGTGGTGCCATCACCAGCTTTTACTTTAAATGGTTCTGGGAATTTATATCCCGCAGCGAACAATAAGGAAAGGTCTGCTTTCTCCAATGTCATTACCTTCTGTCCTTTGCTGCTATATAATACAGATTCTGGAGTGGTATTTACCCGGGAGGAATTGTTTACAAAATAGTTGGAGGATTCGCTCATTTCTACCTGATGATCGAAGTTTCCAGCATTTAACAGTTTGATTCCCGTACCGTTTGTATTGACACTGTACTGATGTAAATAGTATGGATCTTCATTTTTCTCCCGGCCTGAGGCTGTAAAAAATAGCGTACCAGTTGCTGTATCGAAGCCGTTGATTTCCTCGCCGTGAAAACTTCCTTTTGTAATCTGATTGATCAGCTTGCCATTTGTGTCGTATAGGTAATAGTGTCCCCAGCCATCTCTCTCGGACCAGTGGACCAGCTGTTTCTTGTTTTCAATCAACAAAGGTTTTTGTGCATCCAGATACACATTGGAGCGTTCTTGAATGATGCTGTTAACTGTGCCTTTTACATTGATTTTTAAGAGGTCTATCCGTTTCAGGTCGCGGCTGGAGCGTGAAATATAGAACTCCTCGTTGTTCCCTAGCCAATAATTGATAAAGTAATCTCCTTTATAGGAATTTTTGTCCGGAGTTTTGGTCCAAGTTGACAAGCTCTGGTTTTTAAATGCGGCGACATCAATTCGGCGTGGTGTTTTTGCAGTTGCATCAAAGATATACAATTCAGTTTCTGTTGAATCAACCTCACCCGGCATCTGATATTTATAGGTTTCAAGTGTTGGACGTGATGAGCCAACGTTATTGATAACCCATAAGGGTTTTAGAGATCTATTGTCTTTTCTTGTTAGTGTAAAGTAACGTCCATCTGGAGACCAGCTTACCCATATGCGTTTACGCTTGGTTTCATTTTCTTCATCTTTTTCGTCACCGCCGGTTGTCGTACTATATTCGTCTCCACCCCAAGCATAGTATTGTACGCCGTCTTTGGTAATCTCATGTTCGACGATTGTGCTGTCCTTCTCATTTTTTACAGCTTTTAGATAATTCGCCCTGTCCATCCAATACAAATTGTAATTTTTTGCAAAATAGACGGTACTAGTGTCCGGTGAGAAGCTGGCCCAGCTTAGTGGGGCTTTTACTTTTGTAGAATCACTGATTTCAAGGACTGATTTTGTTGCGAGATCGTATTCGAGATAGAATAGTTTCTTTTTAGTTGTATCTGATTTATTCTTGAGCTTCTGTATCTCATCCTTAGACTTGACGGTGTCTCGGGTGCTTTGTACCTGGAACCTTACTTTTTTCTCATCCTTGGTGAACCGAAGTCCCTGGAGTTCCAAATGTTGTGCATCGACAGGGTTTTTGACGATTTTTGTAATCTGGGCGGCAATATCATCATTGTTGAAAAGAAGCTCCTTTTTCTTTAACGATGGGGTGACGATATACCAATTTCTTCCTTGGGGGCTCGCATAGTCATACCAAAAACGATCTGAAAAATTGATCCAGTTTGGTTTGATGCTGGTTGAAAAAATCATTTTCTTCAATTTTTCCGGGGAGAATTTGGAAGCCAATTGATAATTTGGCCTTACAGGTGTTTCTTTAGCCTGTTGTGCGGAGCCTATAATGGGTAATAAGCTGGCTGCAAAGATAAAGTAGTACTTACGCATTAAATAAATAAAGATTATTTTTGTATAATAATGGTTTTGGATGTAAAAATATCGATAATTAGGATGTCTTGTGAATGATTCGTGTAATAATCCTATGATGGATAGAAATTTTCATTAAAATTTACTAAAAAAAGTTCTTTTGTGGCACGGGTGACGCCTGTATACAGCCATCTTAGAAATTCTAGATCGAGCATATCGTCGTTTATATACCCTTGATCTACAAATACGATTGGCCATTGACCGCCCTGTGCCTTATGGCAGGTAATTGCAAAAGCAAATTTAATTTGCAGCGCATTATAATAGGGATCTTTCTTAATAGCTTCCAAACGATCTTTTTTATCAAGAATATCTGCATAATCCAATGCAATTTCTTCATAAAGTGCCTTTTGTGTCTCGTAGGGTAAATTGGGGCTGTCGGTATATAGACTATCCAGGATGACACGACAGGTGATGGGTTCTATTTCGTCAATATCAACAAATTCGAGTGTGACATCTGCAAATCGATAGCCGTGTTGGTCATGGATGTTGCTTACCTTACGGACTTTGGCCATATCGCCATTAGCAATGAAGCCATCCCCCATATTGTTTTCCTGGAGCCAAAAATAGTTGTTCTTTACCACCATGATATAATCTCCGCCAGTTAGCTCCTCGTCCCGAAATAAAATACGATTCCTTATATTTTGATTATACAGGTTTGCAGAGCGATTTGAGCGGCATATAATCATCGTATTTTCGAGTCCATATTTGTCGTATGCATAGTTTATCCCTTCAATTAACCGTTCACCTGTCATCCGGTAAAGGTCTTTAAATCCTTTTGTTATGAATTTAGGGAAAGGAAAATTGTCTTGATCTTCCCCAGCGGACGTGATTTCTTCCCGTATCTTTGTGGCATTGTATAAGATACCCGAATCTTGGGACTGGCGTACAACAGAGGTGAGCTCAAAAGGGTATACGCAAAGATGATATTCGGTCTCTAGATAGCTTGGGTTTAATGCTGGACTGTCGAGAAGCCCTACTGGCGGTAACTGGGCAGTGTCACCGACAAACAGCAGGGTACAGTTCTTTCCAGATTGGACATAACGGATCAGGTCGTCCAATAAGCTACCGGAAAGAGCATTCACCGATGCATTGGATATCATAGAAGCTTCATCGACAATAAACAAGGTGTCTTCATGAAGATTTTCAGCAAGCGTAAAATCAAGCTGGAAAGAAACTGCCGATTTTTTTCGATAGATCTTCTTATGAATTGTAAGCGCTTTACGTCCGGAATAATACGTTATCACTTTTGCGGCCCTGCCTGTAGGGGCCAGTAGAACTGCTCGTTTCCGTAGGGAAGGGAGCACTTTGACCAGCGTCGATATCAAGGTTGTTTTACCGGTACCTGCGTATCCCCTGAGCACGAAGCAAGATTGCTTGTCGAAAGCGAGTAAAAACTCTTCCAATAATTCGAAGGCTTGCAACTGCTCTGTGGTGGCCTTCCATGGAAATTGCTGTATTAACAGATTTTTGATGAACACCCTCAAAGTTATTTAAAAGGTTTGTCTTATCCTCTAGAAAAAGCTATTTTTGCTCTAAGAAGTTTAAATTTTACAATTCAGCGAATGAATTATATATCGAATCAATTTAATATTCATTATTTACCGGAGTACAATCTTTTGGTCAAAGCTGGCTTTCAGAAAGATGTATTGGCTGTGGTCGATAAGAAGTCGGTCGCTCCGATTTTAATCGAATATCCTTCGGAGGAGCCTATTTTGGATGCCACACGAATCATGAGCCTTCCTTTTCGATTTGTCCGGGTGGTAATTCCACATCAAACCTTTACGTTTGTTCCGAAGGAGTTTTTTCAGCGTGACGAGATCGAACAATATGTACAGTTTTTAGGTACATCAGATGTCGAAAATACCTTTGTATATATTTTAGATAATCTTAACTTAGTGGCTATATATCAGTTTGATGGATTGCTTTTGAATAGATGGAAAAGATTGTTTCCAGATGCTGTCATACTTCCTGAATTTGCGGTGGTTCTAGACCGTGCGCAGGAGCGGGTGTCCATTCGCGGAAATGTTTTAGGACTTCATTTTGGCTCGGAGAATACGGTGGATTTTTACTTGTTTAAAAATGGAATTTTTCAGATTTACAATAGTTTTGAAATCCACAATCTTGATGATATCAGCTATTACCTTTTGAATATGCTGGCCCAGTTCAATTTGGGAGATACTATCCACAAGGCTCTTCTTTCTGGAGAAATCCCTAATACATCTTATTATAGCCGTATCTCAGCTTATGCTGGAGATATAGAGGTATTGGACCTGAAGACAAAAGTAGTATTGGCTGATCGGGAGATAGAATCGAATCTGGCACCATACAATGTACTATTTGATTCAATATTATGCGAATAATAGGTGGACGTTTAGGTGGTTTAAGGCTCAACCCACCGACCAATTTACCTGTGCGGCCAACCACGGATATTGCAAAGGAAGCTTTGTTTAATATTTTACAGAATCGGCTGGATTTTGATGTGCTTTATTGTCTTGATCTTTTTGCCGGCACTGGAAATATCAGCTTTGAACTAGCGTCTCGGGATGTGAAACATGTAGATGCTGTTGACCTCCATTTTAAGTGCGTACAGTATATCAATGATACTGCAGTCAAGATGAAATTGGAACAGATCAAAGCGAGGAAAGCAGATGTGTTTAGGTTCATTGGCAGTTGCAAAGACCGCTACGATTTTATTTTTGCTGATCCTCCTTATGATATCCCTAAATTGCCACAATTGCCCAAACTAATTTTCGAACAGGGTTTGTTGGCAGATAAGGGACTCCTTGTTGTGGAGCATCCATCGACAAGACAGATGGAGGAGCATCCAAATTTTATAGAGACCAGAAAATACGGTTATTCTTCTTTTTCTTTCTACGCAAATACGATCTAATATGAAAATTGCTGTTTTTCCGGGTTCTTTTGACCCTTTTACTTTAGCTCATCAAGACCTGGTTGAAAGAGCAATACCACTGTTTGATAAAGTTATTATTGCAGTTGGGTATAATGCCAATAAAAAAGGAATGCTCGATCACGACGAACGTGTAAGTACCATTACTGAGGTCTTTCAGGGGGTAAAGGAAATAGAGGTAGTGAAGTATGAGGGGCTTACGGTAGATTTCTGTCAAAAAATAGGTGCACGTTTTATTTTACGAGGGCTTAGAAATACTAATGATTTTGAATTTGAAAATGCGATTGCTCAAAATAATCTATTGCTTAATAGTGAGGTAGAAAGCTATTTTTTGATGAGCAGATCTGGAAAAGCTCATATCTCATCTTCTATCGTACGAGATGTTTGGTTTAACGGTGGGGATGTAGCTGCCATGGTGCCTGAAGCTGTCTTATTGCTGTTGGATAAAAAAATAAAGTAAATAACGACCTAAGTTCTATAGAATTTTAATCGTTGTTGACAACGATTAAAATTTGGGTAGGGCGCAAAATAATATTTTGCGCCCTTTTTTTCAATGCTGTAATACAGGTTTTTATCGGTCTTATGTGGATTATTTGTTTAATTATTTATACCCTAATTAAGCATGACTTATAATTTTAAGCCAAATATTATTTTGTTTTGGGGTATAAATATGGGTAATTTCCTTATTTTCATCTTGTTGGCGATATTTTTTTGTTTCTTGTATTTAGTATGAGCTCGCTTTATCCAATAGAAAACACTCTTCCGGAGTTAGTTTAATTTCCACAGCCTTGGCAAGTTCTTCCAGCTGCTGGACGTTTGTGGCGCTCACAATCGGTGCAGTAATAGAAGGTCTATGTAAAATCCAGGCTAAGGCAACGGCAGACATTGTCTTCTGCTGGCTGTGGGCTATTTCAGCCAATGTATCTAAAATATGTAGGCCACGATCATTGAACCGGTGTTTTAAAGCCTCCTTTCGTTTCGCTTCTTTTATATCCTCAATGGAACGGTATTTGCCAGAAAGGAAACCGCTGGCAAGTGAATAATAGCTTATCACACCTAAATGATTATCAAGTGCAAGTTGTTCATATTGTCTTTCGTATTTAGCCCTGTCATAGAGGTTGTATTCGGGTTGTACAGCAATGTAGGCTGGTAAGCTATGTTTTTCGGCGATATTTAGCGATTCTCTGATACGCTCAGGGCTTAAATTTGAGGCGCCTATCCATTTTATTTTCCCTGTTTGAATTAAGTGCTGGTAGGCTTCCAACGTTTCGTCTATATCTGTAGTAAGGTCATCATGATGGGATTGGTATAGATCGATCGTGTCGACTTGCAATCTTTTTAGCGAATCTTCAACTGACTTAATGATATACTTTTTCTTTAAATTGGGTTTGCTATTGTCAATTCGACGACCGCCAACTTTCGTTGCAATTTGGATTTTATCACGGACATCTCTCTTGCATATCCAATTGCCGATGATCATTTCGGATTCTGAACCACTGTGGCCCGGCACCCAATGGGAATAGTTATTGGACGTATCGATCAGACTGAATCCCATATCTACAAAAGCATCCAATAAGGTGAAGGACTGTTTCTCATCGATTGTCCAGCCAAACACATTTCCGCCAAATACAATAGGTTTGAACTGGATTTCGCTATTGCCGAGTTTTACTTTTTCCATAATCACTTTATTATTTCTACTTAAAATTACTTAAAAAAGTACGTTTTTGAAGAATTGGTTGGCCTATGGAAATTTTTATAAAAATTTTCTCATTCATTTTCAGTGAGTTTGAATAATAGGTGTTGTGACAATTTGCAATAATAAAAACTTTGTTTACTTTTGCATCATCCCAAACGGATATGCCCGGATGGCGGAATTGGTAGACGCGCTGGTCTCAAACACCAGTGGGAAACCGTGCCGGTTCGACTCCGGCTCCGGGTACAAAAAGCTTCTCGATTGAGAGGCTTTTTTTTTACTCCATTTTCTTCGGAACTAAGTGCTGTACCATTTAATAGATCGTTATGGTTGTTTTCGAATTATTTAGCAGTTTAATTCCATTTGTATCTATCGTTGTTGAGTGCATATAGTCCGACGGGCAAAAACGAAAAACACCATAATACAGGAATACTATGGTGTTACATGAATATGTGGTTTGATTAGTTTTTCGCTAAGACCATTTCCGGTTCTTCTTTTCCTCCATGACAGGTTTTGCAGGAAATTGCTTTGGCTGGTGTATTATCCCAGCTACGATTAAAATATTTTTTGTTGATCTTCTGGGTCATTTTGATCATAGCCCGACCAATTTCCTTTTTGTGATTCTCATCGCTTGCAAAATCCATCTTTTTAGGATCTTCTTTAGATGGGGCATGACAAAAACCGCATTTTACACCCAAAGCAACATTGAACTCCTTCATTGTGGAAATCAACTCATCATGGGAAATGTTTTTCGGAAGAACTTTTAAATTGGTTGGTTTAGGTTCTTCCTTGGGTTTTTCTTGCTGAAAGCTGAATGCGCTCAATGCAAGGGTAATCGCAAACACGGATGCAATTGCAGCTAATTTATTGAATTGTTTCATTTCTCTTTTCCTTTTATGCTTAACTAAATATAAGGATAAGGAGATAATTTACAAACAAAAAATGAAGTTATTATGACAATTTAGATTGATTATTATTTACGCACTGCATCCACCACATTCCAGCTCTGACTATTGAGCTGATAGTTTATCGTTAATAGCTTTCCTTTAATTGTTACCACTTTTAAGCTTGTGGAGTCAGAAGAAGACCAGGTGCTATCATTCGTTTGACTGAGTCTGAGCGATGTAATGCTGGGAACTCCTGTGAAAAATTCGATTTTATAGGAATCTGTGCTTTCTTTCAGTACACGTATCAGCCGATTATCCCGATCTACTTCCAGAGAATTGTCCTGATATTGGACACGACCAATAAAGCTGCCACTAGCATCGGCAGCAGCACCACCCGTATCTTCATTTTTTGCACATGAGGCGATTAGGATTATGAATAAACTGAGCGCAACTAAGGGGGTAATCAACTTCATGTGTGTAATTTTTTGCACTAAAATAAGGTTTTTTGGTTAAAAACTCAATTGATTAAGCCCGAAATAATGTTAATTGTCAATGCTACGACAAATGTATTTAAGGCAAAGGAGAGGAGTCCATGAAATAATGCGACCCGTCGTATCTTTTTGGAAGAGATACCAACATCGGATACCTGGAATGTACATCCCATAACAAATGAAAAATAGGCAAAATCGATGTAATCGGGTTTGTCATCTCCTGGAAACTCTAAGCCATCTCCATTTGACTTATTTTCGTAATATAGGCGTGCATAATGAAAGGTGTAGATGGTATGAACCAATACCCAGGAGGCCAGCATGGCTAGCATGCAGATGATAATGATATAAGCATCGTTCAGCTCTCTGTCCTTACTGGATACAATAATCATGAGGACCGAAACAAAACATCCGAGTGTCACTAGGATGATAAATAGGGAGACGAAGAGGCGACTGCCATCTTCTTGCTGTGCCTTTTTTGCGATAGTGGCAATAGGCATTGTATAAAAAGTAAACCAAGATATAACAATGTAGGAGACACAAAAACCAAACCAGCATAACATTAGGTTCAACAGGGGAAGGGATCGAATGGGCGATATAAGATAGATCAGGAGAAACATGCAAACTGAAAGCAAAGCCCGGTCAATGGATTTCATCCGATGTAGGTAGAGGTTAATTCTCGCCATTTTACTTGTTATTTAGCAATCAAACTGTACATCAGCTTCAAAGGTAAGTGCATTACCATGATTAGACAGAAATAAAAACATCGCTTCTTCCTCATAGTTGTTTGGGTTAGAAAAAATAAAATCTAAGGCGCCATCCCGATCGATATCACCAACGAAAAGTGTAGACATAAATACATCATCATATTGATCAACCTGAAAGAGTGTTTTTTCTTTATTCTCCTTATTCAGTATATAGTTTAATTTATAATTAGTCACCTCATGAAACAACTTCTCGTGACCTTTTTCATCGGTTTGTATCTCTGTGGATTTTATTGTTCCCAATGCTTTGAGCGTGACTTTTTGATTTTTAAAAGAATATTCAACGGACTCTTTTGGCCATATTTCGGAGTGGGTCACTTTTACATTTTCTATGGAACCGGCCTGGAGTCCTTTCAATTTTAGAAAGAGCACAGAGTTTCTACGCGATTCAACATTTTTGGTTGGCACTTGGGCACAATCGTCAAAACCATCCTTGATTTCATAGTCTACTTTTTCGAGATAATATTTGCCATTTTCCTCGTAAAGGTCAAACCAGTCTTTATCTAAGACGGTTGTAGGATCCTCTTTTTCCCATATTCGGTAGCTGCGAACGAGAAAAATCTGTCCTTTGGAGGAATCAGCAGCAACATTGCTGCCTACAGTCACTTGGGGTAACGTGTCCGATGTCTTGATCGTATCAGATAGACCTCTACTTTGTTGTGAAGAGGGATTTATACATGCTTGAATGGAAAACAAGCCCAATAGCAAAGCAAAGGCATTATAAATATTCATATACGGTGAATTTAATTTAAATATATAAAATTCACCGTATATAAAACGAGCGTTTTTTAGGCGAGCGCATCTTTTAGCAATGAAAATGAATTGCAGCATTTGTCATCGTCAAAAATGTAAGAAGTAGCCATAATCTCATCTACTTTATGATCTTTTACAAATTTCTCTATTTCTGGACGTATTTTAGCTCCGTCACCAATGAAAGCACATGAAGCCATGCTTTTTACAGCTTGCTCTATTGCTGGGATACCTTTGTAAATTACTTCTTGTGTGGGTTCTGACAGCGGTCTTCTTGTATTTGTTACAATGCCGGCAAATAGATTATAGAAACTTGTTGCTAAAAATTCCGCTTCGTCAGTACTGTCTGCCGCTATAACATTGACACAGGAGATGAAGTAAGGTTTTTGCAATACGTCAGATGGCACGAAATTCTGATGATAGATCATACTCGCCGAAGCAAATTGCGCGGGTGCAAAATGTGTCGCAAAGGCATAAGGAAGGCCTAGGCTAGCTGCCAAATAGGCGCTATCAGTGCTCGAGCCCAAAATGTAAAGTGGAATATCCAAACCTTCGCCAGGAAAGGCGCGAACTTTTGCGTCAAAGTTTTCGGCGCTGAAATATCGTTGCAAGTCTTTCACTTCTTGAGGAAATTGAAATGCGGTATTCAGGTTATTTCTGCGCAATGCCATTGCCGTCAATTGGTCTGTGCCGGGAGCGCGGCCCAAACCCAGGTCAATACGTCCCGGAAATAATGTCTCCAATGTACCAAACTGTTCTGCAATAACTAGAGGAGCATGATTGGGTAGCATAATTCCTCCCGATCCTACGCGGATATGGTTGGTATTTGATGCAATATGCTGTATAAGGAGGGATGTTGCGGAGCTGGCAATATATTCCATGTTATGATGTTCAGCAACCCAAATCCTTTTAAAATCCAGTTTTTCTATATGTTGTGCGATTTTAACGGTACGTGCTAGGGCACTCGCAGTATTTTCTCCTTTTTTGATAGGAGCCAAATCCAATGCTGATAATGCTATTTTATCCATACATTAAAATTACGGAGAAGATTTTCGACAATTGTAATGAAAATGTCTATTCTAACATTCGCTGTGTATGTATGACACTAAATTGATCATTTAGGGTTGTTGTAAAAAATACAAATGAGTCTCCAGCATCCCTAATTTTAAATTTCTTTTTGATCTCTTCTGTTTTGAGCGGGAAATTTTTGGCAATGATTCCTGATTGTAAGGATTTCTTATTTTTCTTAAAATCAGTAAAGGATTCTATCTGTGTTACCAGGAATGTTTTACCGGGAAAATTTTCAATCTTTTGATCGGAAGTGTAGAGATGTGTGTTTTTATGTAATTTTTTAACATTAAAAACTTGGCCAACAGTTTTAAAGGCACCCGCTTTGGAAAGAGCAACATCTGGTTCATATAAGTAGGATAGTGGTTCACTATATTCATTAACGATAGCGCGCTCACTTTCATAGGTAAAGGAGATAACCTGTTGCTGTCCTTGAAATAGTCTGACAGCATGAACGGTTGCATTACCTTCATAATTTTTTTCTTGTACGAAAATAAGCTCCTTGCAATCATTTTGGGCCGATACGACATAAACATCTTTCACATGTCGCAGCTGTTGTATTGCAGAAGATATATCCAATAGTGGCGCAAGTTTGCTGATAATGGTATTGCTGTGCTGAAAAAAATTATCCTGTAATTGAACTAAATTAGGTTCACATTCATCCAATAAAAAGACCTTTTTGTTTTGCACTCTTCTGGAAGGATCTAAATAGATGTAATCAAATTGTTTAGCTGGATCGTTGAGTACGTAGTCTACGCCGTTAACTGAAATGATCTCAAGGTTGTCCGCTTGTAAAACAGTGGCATTATGTTTTGTAATCGTCGCTAATTCAGGGTTTAGCTCACAGGATGTAACCTTTGCTGCCTGTTTTGAGAAGTAAAAGCTATCTACGCCAAAACCGCTGGTGGCATCAACTAAATGTGTTCCTTTTTTGATCAGTGAACTTTTGAATATTCCTGTTGCCTCCGAAGAACATTGTTCCAAGTTGAGTTTGGCGGGAAAATATATTCCCGGTGTTTTTGCCCATAAAGGGATTTTTGTACTTGTCCGTTGCTTCCCATCGACTTGTGTCGCAAGTTCGGAAGATGAAATTCCTTCAAAAGGAGATTTTTTTAATGCAATTTTAGTAGGAGACTCCTGTGCGTTTCTAGCTAAAAACTGTTGAATCTCCTCTTGAAGAATTAATGTATTCATTTATATTTTCTTTACGAGAAGCTGACAGGTATAGGTGTCCTTTAGTTCGCTAATGACTTGCTTATCAACTAAAACGCGGTCAATCGTTTCTTGATTGTAATAGCGGATTGTAATAAGCTCGAGTCCGGATTCATATTTGACTTTAAATCGTTGTTCTAGCTCGTTGATTAAGTCTACCAAGTTTTTTCCGGTATCATCTACTGCAACGGTAAAATTGATAGCTGTATTGTGCATCATATTGATTTTGATACGATGCTCATAGAATAGATTGAAGATGTCTCTTAAATTATCTTCCACAATAAAAGAGAAGTCCCTTGGAGAGATTGAAATGAAAATTTGGTTTACCTTGAATATGAAAGAAGGTACAGGCAAAGTCTGATTCGTACTTTTTATCATAGTTCCTGGAGAATCGGGATCGACAAAAGAACGGACGTTCAATGCGATTTTCTTATTCTGTAATGGTTTAATGGTTTTAGGATGAATGACTGTGGCACCATAATAGGTGAGTTCAATGGCGTCCGTATAGGATAACTCGGGAATCAGTTCGGTTTTCTCAAACCATTTTGGGTCGGCATTCAGGACTCCGGGGACATCTTTCCAGATTGTTACATTTTCGGCATTCAGGCAAGATGCAAAGATCGCGGCCGAATAATCAGAACCTTCGCGCCCTAAGGTTGTCGTGAAATTTTCAGACGTAGAGCCTAAAAAGCCCTGGGTGATTACGATATAATCATCAAGTATTGCAGGCAGTTCGGTACGAATTCTTTCCTCAGTTTTATTCCAGTCTACAACTGCTTCGCGATAGGTATTGTCGGTGAATATATAGTCGCGCGCATCTAGCCACTTTACCTTTTCACCAATAAAAGCAACATATGCCGCCACAATTTTGGTCGAGATAAGTTCTCCCATCGATACGATTTGATCGAAAAGATAGTCATATGAATCTTGAGGTTCTTCTTCCAGGATCCACTCGATCTCCACAAAACAGTTAGAAATCTCATCAAATATAGGGTTTTCAGCCTCCGGGAATAATTCTTGAAGGATATGAAAGTGAAATTCTTTGGCTTCCTCCAACGTCTGAAATTGATTTCCAGTATTGTTAAAATATTCTTTGGTCAATTTTTCAAGAAGGTTTGTTGTCTTTCCCATTGCGGATATAACAACCAACAGGGCTTCGCCCTTGTATTTTGAAATGATCCGCGCCGAATTTCTGACACTTTCCGCATCCTTTACTGATGCACCCCCAAATTTAAAAACCTGCATTTATTTATTAGTTTAGTTGATTGCTAATTGATACTATTGATATAACGTAATCCTTTGTCCGAAATCAAATGTTTGAATGTCGTGTAGGGGATACGTAGTTCTGTATTTCCTTCCGCATAGGATTTGATCTCATATACGTTGTAATAAAATAGGATATCGTCCTTTTCAAACGTAAAATTATCTGCGAGCGAAAATTTACCGTCTTCAAAAAAATACTTTCCGTTGAAAGAGTCATCATCACTTAATCCTTCTTGTTTGCGAAAATATTGCTCAGCGATTTTGACAAATTTATCTTTATTCTCTTTCTGAATGACATCATCAATCGAGATTGGTTTGTTTGACTGTCTATCAAAGTTTGAATAAAGGGTAAAGTGATCTCCATGGGCACCACCGGTGTATTCTTCTTGTTTTGTTCTTAGTCCCAGAAAAACAGCGGTATTGGCGATCACATCGATCTGTAAATCCCGATTCCAGGTTGCAGTGGATTTACCACTATTATCCTCCACATATTCGTTATAAGAATTGATAAAGCGATGGGCAGCATTTTGCATACTCGTGTCGCCTTCGAGATGAACAATATTTGCGATAAGCTTATTGATCTTATCTTCTTGAAATACTGGGTATTTTGCGCGAAAATATGTTGTATCCAATCGATTGTCATCCTTTAGAAAATAATTACTATGCTCATCTATAATTTTTCTATTATAGACGAGTGTATCTGCATTTCGACCGGCAATAGGTGGTGTATTTTGGCCATTGCAGGCATTCAACAACATGCCGATAACTAGAATTTTTAAGGAAAAATAAAACCGCATTGAATTGATTATCTCTGTTATTTAATAAGTAATTGATACATTGATCCATCCCGCATCAAAGTCCGCTTTATATTTTTCATAAAACTTAATGGCCGGTTCATTCCAGTCTAATACCTGCCATACCATGCCATGATAACCGCATTGTCTGCCATAGGCCAGAGTCTTGTCAAAAAGTAGTTTTCCAATTCCTAATCCGCGCATATTTTCTGTCACGATTAGATCTTCCAAATAGAGTCTCCGACCTTTCCAGGTTGAATATCTTGTATAATATAATGAAATTCCGACAATTTCACCCTTCAGCTCAGCGACAAATGCACCCCAAACGGGACTTTTTCCAAATCCCGCATCTTCAAATTCCGAAAGGGAGACTGTTACCTCATCGGGTGCTTTTTCGAAGATTGCCAGCTCATTAATCAATTCGAGCATTCGTGGGCAGTCAGATTTAATTGCTTCTCTTATAATCGGTTTAGTCATTGTTTTTAAAGTGTTTAATTACTCTTTTTCCAAAGATTGTACTTCCTATACGTACCATCGTCGAACCTTCCTCGATAGCCAATTTATAGTCGGAGGACATGCCCATAGAAAGAATGCTGAAATACTCGTCTTTTCTGTAGAAACTTGCTTTGATCCCATCGAACAACATTTTAAGTTCATAGAATTCAGCTTTTACTACTTTTTGGCAATCCGTATTGGAGGCAATCCCCATCAAACCGCATACACGGACATTTTTCAACTCAAGAAATTCATCATCACGGAGAAGTTCGATTAACTCGGCATGATCAAAACCGAACTTTGTCTCTTCTTCGGCGATATAAACTTGTAAAAGGCAATCTATTGTTCGTTTTGATTTTTGGGCGTGTTTGTTAATTTCCTTCAGTAATTTTAATGAATCAACAGATTCAATTAGGCTAATGAATGGAGAGATATATTTCACCTTATTTGTCTGAAGATGACCAATCATATGCCATTGAATATCTTTGGGTAGAAGTTCTGCCTTTTCAACCAACTCTTGAACATGATTTTCACCAAAAATACGTTGTCCTGCCTCATAGGCTTCCATGATGTCTGAATTGGATTTTGTCTTTGAAACGGCGACAAGTTGTACACCAACTGCCTCAGTTTCCAATCTTAACGCTTCTAAATTACTAGCAATGCTCATTTCCGATATAGTTTTGATGATGTAAAAAGTGCCAAATGTCGGTGCTTTTTGTAAATTTGTACAAAACTACGAAATGCTACGATTAATACTCAATCTACTTGCAGTGATTTTTTTATTTGGTTCTTGTGTAGGTTCCGGTGGGAAAGATATTATCTCCCAAAGTAAGTTTGTGGATGCACTCACAGAAATCCAATTGACAGATTCTTACCTCAACATTTTGCCCATCGATAGTGCGCGCAAAGTGATGTTACCTTTGTATCAGGTCACATTCGATAAATATGGTCTAGATTCGGTTTCTTTTAAGAAAAATCTGGACTATTATGGGAAAGATGCTGAAGTCATGTCTGCTATCTATAAGAAAGTGGAGGAAAATCTGACGAAAGAGAATAAGTTTTATGCCGACATTGAACGGAAGAAACAAGATTCCATCCGTACCCGAGATTCGATTGTGAATGTCCGTATTCAGGATAGCACGAATCGTGTTATGCGTGCGCAGCAGGCTTATCAGGAACGGATCGCAGCGCTTATCCATCATGTTCCTAGCAAGGAAAAATTGAGTTACAAAGAAGCGGCATCGTTTTTTAATCGAGGTTTCCAGATGAAGACTGGTATCAGTACGGATAGTTACCTTATGAACCAGCTGTCTGTCGGCAATTCAACTTTACCAATTGATGCGCCTCCGCCTACAACGAGTAAGTCTTCCCAGCTGACAAAACCTGGTATGTCAAATAGGGATACTATGGTGACACCAAAGCAGGCGCTACCTCAGCAATTACCAACAACTGAACTGGAAAGAAGACCAGTTCTCAGTCCGCCGCAGCAAATAAAACCGCCGGCGAAACTTTAATCATTAAAGAATATGATTTCTATGGTATATCCAATAAATGCAATAGATAAGCTCGGTTTTTCCGAGATAAAAGATAGAATAAAACAAAAATGCTTAAGTGAGTCGGGACGTGAGTTGGTTGATAAAATTCAACCGCAGACCCGTTTTGACCAAATTGATAGATTTTTAAGACAGACGAATGAGTTTAAAGATCTCTTGGTGAATGATGGCGCATTTCCCGTTGAAAATTTTTTCCCATTGAGATCAATCATTGAGAAAGCTCGTGTGGAAGGTGCGTTTTTACTTGAAGAGGAATTCTTTCGGGTACTATTATCTCTTAAGACAGTTTACGCCATTATTCGTTATTTCAATGAGCGCGAAGGACTTTATCCCAATCTTGAGGTACTCTTTGAACATTTGCCGATCGAGAAAGGAATTATTCGCGATATTGAAATGGTGATTGACGAGCGTGGAAAGCTTAAAAATAACGCATCACGTTTGCTATTGGAAATAACACAACAGATTCAAAAGACGGAGCAGGAGGCACTCAAACGTATCAATAGTATCTTTAAAAGTGCACAAGATAGTGGTTGGACTGCCGATGGTAACCTTACCGTACGGGATGGAAGGCTTTGTATTCCTATTTTAGCAGAAAATAAGAGAAAGCTTAAAGGTTTGATTCATGACGAATCCGCTACAGGTCAAACTGCTTATATAGAGCCGGAAGAAGTATTTCAGTTAAATAATAAGATTAGGGATTTAGAGTTTGAACGTCGTCGTGAGGTTATTCGTATTTTAGTGGAATTAACGGATAAGGTTCGTCCACATATTCCTTTGCTACTTTCGTATCATGGACTATTGACCAAAGTGGATTTTGTACGAGCAAAAGCACTTTTTGCCTTGGATATTGAGGCAGAAATGCCTGAATTATCGAAAGAAGCCGAGATTAATTTGGTCAATGGCCGACATCCACTTTTGTTGTTAAATCAACATCATACGGTTGTTCCTCTAAATATACAAATTGATAGTACCCAACGTATTATTGTTGTTTCGGGGCCGAATGCAGGTGGTAAATCTGTCTGCATGAAAACAGTAGGGCTATTGCAGATTATGGTGCAGTCGGGATTATTAATACCGGCCGAACCAACAACAAAAGTAGGTGTTTTTAAACAGGTATTTGCGGATATTGGTGATGATCAATCGATAGAAAGTGATTTGAGTACCTATAGCGCACACCTGTCTAAGATGAAGTATTTTACTGAATTTGCAAACGGACGCACGCTGGTTTTGATTGATGAGTTTGGAACCGGGACGGATCCTTTATTTGGTGGGCCTATCGCTGAGGCAGTATTAGAATCACTTAATAAGAAGCAAATTAGGGGAGTTGTAACGACACACTATTCGAATCTGAAAGTATTTGCCAGCAATTCAACCGGCTTGGAGAATGCCTCCATGCTATTTGACAATCGAGAAATGAAACCGATGTATATTCTTCAGATTGGTAAACCGGGAAGTTCCTATGCGTTTGAAATTGCTCAAAAAATAGGGTTAGGCAGGGATATCCTAGAGTCTGCCAAAAGTAAAATTGGTGTGCAGCAAAAGAAGGTAGATACGCTTTTAATCGATCTTGAGAGAGAGAAAAAAGAAGTATTTGACACAAAGGTTGCCATAAATAAGCGGGAGAAAGAACTGGAGTCGATTAAATCGGAATATCTGGAATTACAAACGTATTTGGAAGAGAATAAACGAGGAATTCTGAAGAAGGCTAAAGAGGAAGCGCAGCAGATTATTAAGAATTCAAATAAGCTCATTGAGAATACTGTTGCCCAGATTAAATCGGCTAAAGCAGATAAAGAGAAGACCCGGGAGTTGCGTAACAATCTAGATCAGGCTCTTCAGGCTGTTTTACCTAAAGAACAGCAGGTTATAAAGCAAGTTACTAAAGAGAAGACCCCAGAATCTAGTGAATTAGCGATTGGAGATTGGGTGCAGATTTTAGACAATGGTGCTGAGGCACAGGTAGTAGAAATTGCAAAAAACAACCTTATTCTGGCTATGGGTGAATTACGTACTGTACAAAAACGAAAAAACGTAATTAAGTTGGAGGGGCGTGAAGGGAAAAAAAACGCAAAAAGTTTATCGAAGTCCATTTCTGCAGGTTCTGTGGCAGATTTTAAACCCGAACTTGATTTGAGAGGTATGCGTACCGAGGATGCACTCAATGAACTGGAGCGGGTTCTGGATCGGGCAGTAATGATCGGTTATCCGTCGTTAAAGATTGTTCACGGAAAAGGTGATGGTATTTTACGCAAGTTTGTACGCGATTATCTGCGTAAATATAGTCATGTAAGTCGATTTGAAGACGAGCATCAGGATCGTGGTGGTGATGGTATAACTTATGCTTATCTATAGACAAAATTAAATGGGGTTCGAATGAAAACTATCGCGGGCTCCATTCTTTAACCTTTCGGTAAAATTTATCATGGAGATTATTCTTGATTTCTTGAGTAGTGAGCCTTTATTAAATGCTATTACTTCAATTCTATGTGGTAGTTTAATTGGTTTTGAACGGGAGTACAGAAACAAATCTGCTGGATTCCGAACGGTGGTTTTGATCTGTTTTGGTTCAGCTATGTTTACTATTGTTTCGTGCCTGTTTGTTGGCAACAGTACAGACCGTGTTGCTGCAAATATTGTTACCGGGATCGGTTTTATTGGCGCCGGTGTCATCTTTAAAGGAAAGCTATCGGTCAGTGGCCTTACAACGGCAGCGGTAATTTGGGCAACAGCTGGAATTGGAATGTTTGCCGGATTAGGACAGTTGATGTACGCTATTTCCTTTGCTGTATTTATGGTTGTTATCCTTGCTTTGTTTCAGCGTATTGAAATTCTTCTGGCACGTTACTATCTGGTCCGTTCCCTTCATGTTAAATTTAGTTCTAATGAGTTTTACCATTTACATGAGTTCGAACAGCTCGCAACGGAGTTTAAAATTAAAGCCACAAGGCGCGTAATTGAAAAGATTAGCGGTAAATTGGAGGTTATGTATGATATTTCAGGTAAAATGAATGATTTAGACCGGTTCAATCAGCAATTGGCAGGATCAATTGTTATAGATGAGTTCTATTATAATAAATAAAACTCATCTATATACTGTTCGAAATTTGAGATTAGGTAGTTTCTTTGCCGCCAAAAGTTATCAGGACCATACCAGAAATAATAACAAACATGCCGAGAACTTGCTGCCAGGTCAACGGGCTTTTAAAATATAGCGACATGGCCAATTGCACGGTTAAAAATGTACCACCCGAGCATAATGCTATTACAATAGGCTGAGACACATTTTTAAACAGTTGCACAAGAAACCAGCTCGCAGATAAGAGGATAATATTTCCCACAATTAAAGTCACCCATTTATATTTTGGATGAATTCCGCCGAGTTTAAATAGGATGGAGGAGATAATCTGACATGTCCAAAATGCTGCAAAATATATGTAATTCAACATAAGTTTGTTGTTATTCGTATCTACTATAAGCATTGTTAAAAGATTGACGCATCAATGCGAACTGATCAATCACAGTTTTTAGAAATTCCTCGTCAAGCAAATCAAAAACACCATTTACACCACCAATGATATCCATTTCTGCAATTTTATAGGATTGTTCTAAATTACCCTGCTCAAACTTAATAATGAATTTCTGGTTCATTCCAAAAATTGAAATCTTGCAATCAGGATGGGGGAGTTCAGCTATTAGTCTCATGTAAATCTCTTGTTTTTAAATTTGGTATAAAAATATAAAAAAACGCCCAAATGCAATGCATCTGAGCGCTCAGGATTATGATATGATTAGAAAAAGGCTTGTTATACGATACCTTGTGCTTTCATGGCATTAGCGACTTTTATAAAACCACCAATATTGGCGCCTTTTAGATAGTTTACAAATTCACTTTCTTTACCATATTTTAAACAGGTCTCGTGGATACTCTCCATAATTGATTTTAGGCGATTGTCAACTTCCTCAGTACACCATTGTGTGCGGATAGAATTTTGAGACATTTCCAGACCACTGACAGCAACACCACCGGCATTCGCTGCTTTACCGGGCGCAAAACTGATTTTTGCATCTAGGAAAACTTTGATAGCTTCAGCAGTTGAAGGCATATTGGCACCTTCGGCGACACATATACACCCGTTTGAAATAAGTGTCTTGGCGTCGGACTCATCTAGTTCATTTTGTGTTGCGCAAGGTAATGCAATATCGCATTTGAATTGCCAAGGTTTTTGACCTGGGAAGAACTGGGCATTTGGATATTTAGATGGATATTGATCTAAACTTCTTCCTAATGTAGCACCAAAAGCCATTTTTTCCGCGTCAAATCCATCAGGATCATAAAGTGTTCCCAAACTGTTTGATACGGTAATTACTTTAGCACCAAGCTGCAATGCTTTTTCTACAGCGTAAAAAGCTACATTACCAGCACCAGAAACTGTCGCTACTTTACCTTGTAATGATTTTCCTTGATGTTTGAAAATACAGTCAACAAAATACAATAAACCATAACCAGTAGCTTCGGGACGAATATATGAACCGCCCCATAATTCACCTTTACCTGTAAGGACTCCTGTAAAATTGTTTTGAAGACGTTTAAATTGACCAAATAAAAAGCCTATTTCACGTCCACCAACTCCGATATCACCAGCAGGTACGTCGGTATCAGCACCAATATGACGGTAAAGTTCAGTCATGAAACTTTGACAAAAACGCATGATTTCATTGTCCGACTTTCCTTTAGGATCGAAATCAGACCCACCTTTACCGCCACCAATCGGCAATCCTGTCAGACTATTTTTGAATACTTGCTCAAAAGCAAGGAATTTAAGGATGCTTTGGTTAACAGAAGGAGCAAAGCGAAGCCCACCTTTATATGGACCAATTGAACTGTTCATTTGAACACGGTATCCGCGATTTACCTGTACTTGATGGTTGTCATCCAACCAAGTTACGCGGAAAGATATAATACGCTCTGGTTCAGTAAGTCTTTCAAGAATTTTTTGGTCGAAAAATTCAGGATGGTTTTCGGTGATATAAGGAAATAAATCCTCGGTAACTTCTTTTACAGCTTGTAAGAACTCTGGTTCATTTGGATTACGTTTCTCAACGATTGAGATGAACTCGTTAAAATTTTTTGACATGTTTTAATTAGTAAAATTTCCCTTTGGCTGGCACTAATTTATATATTTTTTAATGAAAAACCAATATTTGTTAATTATTTACAAATATTAATCTGTTTTAATGAAATTTCATATTTTATGTTTGTCGTTTAAAATCGACTATTTATTGGTGAAATGTGTGTGTGGTGATGTATTATCTGTATTTTGTTCGATTTCTATTGGAAAAAAGCGAAAATGATTCTGTTTTGATAAAAATAACCAAAATATCACTTATTATTATAAAATATCTAATGTCTTTTTCTGATTATTTGTTAAATATTTCAGCTTAGCTTCAAGGTGAAAACCTATATCCTTTTTATTTATATTTTCGTTTATAATTTATATTATGTTAAATAGTAGTTTCTAACACACTCCTTTTATATGGAGTTATTGCTTATTCTTGAAAGATGTTGATGATTACGTAGATTTTAGACGAGCAAGAATATAAAAGGAACCCAGACATTGACTGGGTTCCTTGAAAAAATATTTAGGTTGAATATTTACAATTAATCGTTGTCGTGTTAGTCGACTGCCTGAATCATCAATGCGCCGACTGTTAGATTTGTTCTTGGATCAATAACAATGGCTTGGGAATTTTCAGAATTTTCTTCTTGCAAATCAAATACAAGATTCTCAGCGGATTTAATCGCGATTCGGCCAATGTCATTTAGCTTAATAATATCATTATACACTTTTTCTTGTGTATTGATATCAAATTTGTATAGTACATCTACTATCTTTATTTTGGTTAATTTGCTATGGCTTTGTACTAGATATATTTGATCTGTGTCCAATGGTTTGCTGTCGAACCAACATAAATTCGCCTGAATGTTGCGCTCGAACTTTGGTGGATTTTCTATACTTGCGATAGTATCGCCACGACTAATATCAACGTCATCACGAAGGTGAATGATCACCGACTGGCCACTTTCAGCCCGTTGAAGCTGTTGTCCATTCAGTTCGATCGCATCAATCGTGCTATATGTTTCTGCCGGATAAACAATAACTTGGTCACCAACAGTTAACCCCTCTCCTAATACCCGACCTGCATAACCCCTGTAGTCGTGTAAATCATCAGTTTGTGGTCTTACAACCCATTGAACGGGGAATCTCCAATTTGCGGCTTCACGTTCATGTATTTCAACGTGTTCCAGATAATCCAACAAGGATTCACCTGTATACCAAAGCATCCGCTCGGATTTATACACAATATTGTCACCTTTCAATGCTGAAACGGGTATGAAATCAACATCCTTAAGTTTAAGGTTGGCTGCCAATGCCAAATAGTCATTTTTGATCTGTTCGTATACTGAAGCACTGTAATCGACCATATCCATTTTATTGACGCAGACTAGTACTTGTTTCATCGCTAACAATTTAGCGATGAAGGAATGGCGTTTTGTCTGCTCAATTACCCCCTTTCTGGCATCAACCAAGATGATGATCAGATCCGAATTGGATGCACCTGTTACCATGTTTCTCGTATATTGTATATGCCCTGGAGCATCAGCTATGATATACTTTCTGCGATCTGTCTGAAAGTATTTATAAGCAACATCGATGGTTATTCCCTGCTCACGTTCGGCTTTAAGTCCATCGGTTAATATGGCCAAGTCTACCGTTCCATCATCATTTTTACGGTTTGCACGTTGTATAGCTTCCAGCTGGTCGTCCAGGATGGAATTTGTGTCATATAGTAATCTGCCGATTAGGGTACTTTTACCATCATCTACAGAGCCGGCAGTTATAAATTTCAATATATTCATTGTTGTCAATATCAAGTGTTTAATTTGAAATGTGATTTAAAAGTATCCCTGTTTTTTGCGCTCTTCCATAGCGGCTTCAGATACCTTGTCGTCCATCCGTGCTCCTCGTTCGCTTACAGTTGATGCTTTGATTTCTGCGATGATATCATCAAGTTCTGTTGCTGTTGAGTCCACTGCTGCAGTACATGTCATGTCGCCAACCGTTCTGAAGCGGACAGATTTACGTTGAATAACATCTTCTGCGTCAATATTCAAAAATGGAGCTGCTGCCATCAATTGACCATTGCGTGTAATCACATCTCGTTCGTGACTAAAATAGATGGACGGTAGTGCGATCCCCTCACGTTTGATATAGTTCCACACATCTAATTCTGTCCAGTTAGAAATTGGAAATACGCGTACATTTTCACCTTTGTTTATCTTACCATTGAAAATACTCCATAGTTCAGGTCGTTGTCTTTTAGGATCCCATTGACCAAACTCGTCCCGGACAGAGAAAATTCGTTCCTTAGCACGCGCTTTCTCCTCATCTCTACGCGCACCTCCGATACAAGCGTCAAAACCATGCTTCGAAATTGTATCCAATAATGTTACTGTTTGCAAGGCATTGCGGCTTGCATTTTTTCCTTTTTGCTCTACCACTTTCCCTTGGTCTATGCTATCCTGAACATAACCTACAATAAGCTTCTCTCCGATTTCTTCTATCAATGAATCCCTGAAAGCAATTGTTTCTGGAAAATTGTGTCCAGTGTCGATATGGACCAATGGAAATGGAAATTTACCTGGTCTGAAAGCCTTTTTCGCTAAGTGAACAAGTGTAATAGAGTCCTTTCCCCCCGAAAATAAGAGTGCAGGTTTTTCAAATTGTCCAGCTACTTCTCTTAATATATATATAGCTTCCGCTTCTAAATGATCTAAATAGTCCATTCTTTAAAATAATAAAATATGATTTAATGAATTTAGGTCTAGCAGTTATTATCCTAAGATTTAACAGCGTGCAAACCGCATTCTTTTTTACTCTGATCTTCCCACCACCATCGACCAGCACGGAAATCTTCACCTTCTTGTATAGCTCGGGTACAGGGTTGGCAGCCAATACTTGGAAAACCTTTGTCATGTAATACATTATAAGGAATATAGTGTTCCTTGCAATATTTTTTTACTTCTTCAAAAGTCCAGTCAAATAGAGGATGTATTTTGATGATTTGATTTAGCTCGTCATACTCGATAAAGTCCATATCATGTCGATTGGTGGACTGGTCGGAGCGGATGCCTGTTACCCAAATTTTCTTTCCTTTGATTGCACGTTGTAGTGGCTCGATTTTTCTTATTCTACAACATTCTTTCCGGTTTTCCACCGATTCATAGAATGAATTGGGGCCTTTTCTGCTGACAAAATCCTCCAACAAAGCTGTATCTGGACTGTAAGTTTTAATCTGCAATTGGTAGCGTTCCAATGTACGACTCCATAACGAGTAGGTTTCTTTAAACAGTCGGCCGGTATCCAGCGTGAAGAGTTGGATATCAATCTGATTTTTACCGATCCATTCCGTGATAATCTGATCCTCAATACCGAACGAGGTAGAGAAGATGACTTCATTGGGAAACAGTGAAGCTATAGTCTGCAAGAGTTCTACTCCTTTTTTATCAGTAATAATTTCTTTAAGTTCCTTAACGTTCATGACGTAATATATTTTTTGTATGCTCGTTCAACTTCTTTACTTTAAATTCGAAATCCCCTTTGAGTCGATCCCTATAGGTACTCAACAATGACAATGTCTCATCTATTTCTTCGGGTAAGAGGTCGTTTAAGAACTCTTTAACCCGTTTAGCCATTGTTGGAGACTTACCATTCGTGGAAATGGCAATTTTAAGATTTCCTTTTTTTACAATGGATCCTAGATAGAAATCGCACAAGTCTGGTTTGTCTGCTGCATTAAACAATATATGCTCTTTGGATGTTAAACTACGCAATTGATCATTGAGCTCGATATTGTTGGTTGCTGCGATGACGAGTTGTTTGTTTGTAAGGTCATTGGGTGCAAATGGACGGATGTGGAGCTGAATCTGTGGATAATTTTGTAATAGGTCCTCAAAACCTGGAGTGATTTCCCTAGCCACAATGGTCAGGTTTAATGTCTCGTCATTAGAAACCAAAGCCTGAAATTTCTCTAACGCAACTTTCCCGCCCCCAACAAGCAAGATGTGGATCTGATTAAGTTTGACAAATATTGGAAAGAGTTGGTTCATGGCTACAATGCTAACGCTTTTTCTTTAATTTCATGAAATGAACGGTGTTTGGCGACCACCTCCCCAATTACAATTATGGCAGGTACCCCCACTCTTTTTTCCACAGATTCGTCTAGGATATTATCAATGGTGCCAAGTACGACTTTTTCATTCGGTAATGAACCGTTTTGAATGAGTGCAATAGGTAAATTATGTAAATTTCTCTCCCGATAGATTGCTACAATCTCGGCGAGTTTTCCATAGCCCATTAACACAACTACCGTTGCCTTAGACGCTGCTGCCAAATAAAGGTCCGTCGATAATGAGCCATCTGACTTTGAGCCTGTAATGACCCAGAAACTATCGCTAATCCCACGATATGTTAGTGGTAGTTGCTGCAATCCCGTCAGTCCAATAGCTGAAGAAATACCAGGAACAACAGCTGTTTCAATACCGAATTGCTGAACATAATCAATTTCTTCTCCGCCACGACCAAAAACAAACGGATCACCACCTTTTAAACGGACAACATGTCCATAATTTAGCGCATAATCCACCAAGAGACGATTTATTTCATCCTGTGAGGTAGAAAGTTGTTCCGCACGTTTTCCAACATAGATTTTAATACATGCAGTTTGAGCATAATCAAGTAATTCTTCATTTACAAGTGCATCATACAAGATGACGTCAGCATTTTCTATGGCTTTGATTCCCTTAAGGCTTATCAGATCCGGGTCGCCCGGTCCGGCTCCGACTAAAGTTACTTTTGCTTTTATTGACATTCCATTCCCTCCTATACCAATACTGGTGTTAAATTTTTACGTTGATAAACCTCAGTGATAAATTTTGTTGCATCCTGAAGATAGTCCGTTGCAAAATGTTCGCTTGGCTCATTTTTACTGATTTGTAAAACCAATTCCGGAAATGTTTGGCCAAAACTATACTCACCTGTCTCCACAAAATGAGTTTGGAATTCGTTGATGACCGTATTTTGTGTGCTTGCACTGATTCCCTTATCCAATAATAAAGCTTTTGCAGCTTGCACAAAAGCATTATAGGCGTGGTAGATCGCATCTGAAAATTTTGATTCTTTAAAGGTTTCATTTGCCCATTGCAACTTTTCTTCCGCCTCATAAATTAAGGTAGCGACTAAATCAATGACAACTCCGGCACATTCTCCTACACCGATAGCTGTCTGGAATGTTCCTTCATGCCCCCAGTCAACAAATTCATCTGCGGCAAGATTGGTTAGATCCGATAGTGGTTTAAGGAGATTGTAGAAATAATTCTTGCCTTGTCGGTCATAATAAGCATGGAAGTTTTCATCTGCCACTGCATTTTTCTTGTAATCATTTAAGACCCATTCAACGACATGCAATACTCGTTTTGTCGGTACTTTGATAATTCGCTCGGCAACCCGGCCCTCACCATTGCCAACAGTTCCACCGCCAAGCATTACCTGTGCCGCGGGAACAACCTTGCCCTCAGCCTTGACAGAACTACCATGAAAACCGATATGCGCCAGGCCATGCTGTCCACAAGAATTCATGCAGCCTGAAATCTTTATTTTTAGATCCCGATTAAAGACAAAATCTTGGTGAAATTCAGCGATATAGGATTCGATCACACGAGCCATTTCTGTACTATTTGAGATTCCGAGATTACAGGTATCTGTACCTGGGCAGGTTGTTACATCTGCTGTGCTGTCGAAACCTACTTGTGCGAGATCCAACGACTGAAGTAATTTATAAATATGAGGCAGGGATTTTTCCGTCGCATATTTTAGCAATAGGCTTTGGTTTTGTGTGATTCGGATATCATCTGCAATCAGATCTTTTACACCTGCGACGAATGTGCGAGCTTTTTCCGTACCAATATCACCGGTGGAAACGCGGACGTATACACCATAATATCCTTTCTGTTTTTGTTCGAATGTGTTGGTGTTTTTCCAAATCTGATAATTTAAATCACTGTCCAGATCAATGAATGAAAGTTGTTTGTCATCTGGTGGCGTTGGTTGTTCGATTTTGGTTCGGTCGATCGGATAGCTTTTTACCTTCGTTGCGACTTTTTCATTTTCAATCAAACTTAGTACTTCTTCTAAACCTAGTTTCTGAATAAGGTATTTGAATCGAGCTTTATTTCGGTTATTTCTTTCACCATAACGATCAAAGACGCGGAGTGTAGCTTCTATATAAGGAATAAGTTCGTCCTCCGGTAGAAACTCGCTCGTCACCGATGCCAAGAAAGGCTGAGATCCTAGTCCTCCACCCAATAACACTTTGAAGCCACGCATTTCAACCCCATCAACAACTTTTAGTTTTGGAATAAAGCCAAGGTCATGAATATAGGAAAACGCGGTGTCTTCATCACTTGCAGAAAATGACATTTTAAATTTTCGGCCCATTTCTGCACATACCGGATTGCGTAAAAAATATTCAAAAGTTGCCTGAGCATATGGTGAAACATCAAAAGGCTCTTTTGGATCGATACCCGAACTTGGGGAAGCGGTGACATTGCGTACGGTATTTCCACAAGCTTCGCGTAATGTAATGTCATCTTCAGCTAATTTGGACCAAAGTTCCGGTGTGCGGTCTAGGCTCACATAATGGATTTGTATATCTTGACGTGTTGTAAGGTGCAAATTGCTGCTTGCATATTCATCTGATATCGCTGCAATTTTAAGCAATTGCTTGAACGTGACCTTTCCAAATGGCAGTTTTATACGAACCATTTGAACTCCAGGTTGTCTTTGTCCATATACCCCCCTAGCTAAGCGCAACGATCTAAATTTCTCGTCGGCGATCTTGCCTTCGTGGAATAATCGAATCTTTTTTTCGAGTTCGATAATTTCCCTTTCCACGACTGGGTTTTCTAATTCTGTGCGGAAGCTTTGCATAAAACTAATAAAATCTATTGATTTAGTATTCTTTTCTCGATGTCAAATGTAAAAATATTTTTTTAATATTCTATAATATCTACCAAATTAATATATATTTGCCCTATAAAATTTAATATACAAAACCTGTAGACTATTAGGTGTAATGATGAGAAAGTGTTTCATAGTTCTGATTTTAAGCTTTGTAATTGTATTTAAACTGACTTCCTGTGCGCCTAAAGTAAAGAATGGATATAGTAAGGAACATGGTTTTGAAGGTAATATTTCACTGTCTGGAGCTTTTGCGCTTTACCCTTTGGCGGTTGTGTGGAGCGAAGATTTTAAAAAAATTCATCCAAATGTTCGGTTTAATATTTCTGCTGGTGGTGCAGGAAAAGGAATTGCTGATGTGCTTACTGGGATGGTTGATATTGGAATGGTATCGAGAGACCTGCATGAGCAGGAAATAAAAAAAGGAGCGATTCCAATTATTGTAGCCAAGGATGCTGTCATATGTACAATTAATCCTGACAATCCTAATTATTCTGCTATTTTGAAGCGTGGTTTGAGCCGTGAAGAATTACTGGATATTTTTGTGAATCGAAAGTTTAAGACCTGGCGGGAAATTGACCCAGAGTTCACGGCGGATCCCATTAATGTATATGTTCGTTCTGATGCTGCAGGGGCAGCGGAAACCTGGGCCAAGTTTTTCGGGCATAAACAAGAGGACTTACAAGGAATCGGAATTTTTGGAGACCCTGGAATTGCACAGGCTATTAAAGATGATATATATGGGATCGGGTTCAATAATATTAACTATGTCTACAATCTAAAAACCAATAAGGTTTTTGACCGTATTGCTGTTGTTCCTTTGGATCTGAATAAAAATAGACATGTTGAGGACAATGAGCAATTTTATGGTACGCTGTCTGAATTGACAGATGCTGTTGCGACAGGGAGATACCCTGCGCCGCCTTCTAGGGAGTTAACCTTTGTGACGCGCAATAAGACCGAATCCCTTCTTTTGAAGGAGTTTATTTCTTTTGTTCTTCAGAAACAGGCGCAATCACAGCTTCTTGAAAATGGATATGTCCCACTAAATGAAACACTGATAAAAGAAGAACTTAATAAGTTATAGCATGCTAAATACTCGTCTCGTTAAAGATATACTGGTCAAGCGATCTACTTTGCTCCTCTTGCTGATTTCACTTTCAGTTGTCGTCATCATTGCGGTTGGTTTAACCATAAAATCGATTCCCTTATTTGAATACAGCAATATTTTGCAGCTGTTAACAGGTAAGATTTGGTCACCAATGAAAGGATCTTTCGGCTTTCTACCTTTTATTGCTGGCACGCTTGCGGTAACTCTGATTTCTCTTGTTATTGCGATTCCGCTTTGTATATTAACAGCTGTTTACTTGACCGAATATGCTTCGGATGCTTTAAAGAATATGATGCTTCCTTTGGTCAATATCTTGGCCGCAATACCACCTGTGCTTTATGGAGTCTGGGGGGTGTTGTTTATTGTACCTTTGATTCAGTTGTATATAGCGCCAGTTTTTGGTGTTGTAACCTCCGGATATTCTGTGCTGGCTGGTGGTATCGTGTTAGCTGTGATGATCTTTCCCATTATGATTTCTATCATGGTTGAGGTACTTCAGACCATTCCCTATGATTTGAAGGCGGCGTCGCTGTCTTTGGGTGCAACAAAATGGGATACGATCAAACACGTTATTCTGAAAAAAGCTAGACCAGGTATTGTCGCTGCCATTGTTTTGTCGACATCTAGGGCTTTTGGTGAAACCATTGCGGTATTGATGGTCTGTGGCAATGTTGCAAAAGTACCAACTTCTATATTTGATGCCGGCTACCCTATTCCTGCATTAATTGCAAATAATTTTGGGGAAATGATGTCAATACCTTTGTATGAGTCAGCTCTGATGTTCTCTGCATTACTGCTGTTTGTAATCATATTTATTTTTAATTTAATTTCTCGTCTGATATTGAGACGCTTGGAAGGAGGTCAGCATGGATAATACCAGAAGACGGTTGTTGAGCGAAAAGGTGGCAAAAGGCTTTATGCATCTTTCGGGTATAACCGTAACAGCTTCTCTGTTTTTTATTGTAGGTACAATATTGTATAAGGGACTTCCCTATCTCCATTGGGAAATGGTAAGTCAGTTGCCTAAAGGTGGATTTTATATCGGAAAAGAAGGTGGGATTTTGAATGCGATATTGGGTTCGCTCTATTTGGCTGGGGTTTCAACAGCTCTTTCAGCTTTGATAGGCATTCCGATCTCGTTATATCTAAATGTTTATCTGGGTACAAAATCTAAAGTCACGCAGTTTTCGAAATTGTTATTCGATGTGTTGTATGGCGTTCCTTCGATCGTTTATGGTGCTGTAGGCTTTGGAATCATGGTGTATTTGGGTATTCGTGCATCGTTATTAGGTGGTATTATTACCGTAACGCTGCTGACTATTCCAATTGTCGTACGCACTGTGGACGAATTGATCAAAACCATTCCTGAAGACCTAAAGAATGTCACCCTTTCACTCGGTACCACACGCTGGGAATTGGCCAAAGTAATGCTTAGAAGTATTCGTACCGGCTTACTTACAGCTATTCTACTTGCTTTTGGCCGCGCCATTGGCGATGTGGCGGGAGTCTTATTGACTACAGGTTTTAGTGACAATCTTCCTAAATATATCGATGAGCCGGCGGCGACATTGCCTTTATCTATATTTTTCCAGTTAAGTAGTCCTATTCCCGAAGTTCAAGGTCGAGCTTATGCGTCGGCTTTAGTTTTAACAATCATTATCTTAATTATTGTAGTATGCACTCATATCCTTCAATCGAAACAAAAGAATCGTCGATAATAAATCCGTTGGCAGATCCACATATTGAAATAAAGGATCTTAATGTTCATATTGACGGGCGACATATACTCAAGAATATCAACCTTGCGCTGCCAAACAATAGTGTCACATCCATTATTGGCCCGTCAGGATGCGGGAAAACAACGCTTTTAAAGACGCTTAATAGGCTGGTCGATGATACCAAAGGGGTTGAAATAACCGGTTCGGTTCTTGTTAATGGTGAAGATATCTATGGTAGGAATGCAGAAGTGACGCATATTCGAAAGAAAATGGGGCTTCTTTCCCAGAAACCTTATCCACTACCAATGTCTATTTATGACAATGTGGCCTATGGCCCCCGCATACACGGTACGCGAAGTAAGAAAGAGCTCGATAAGATTGTTGAAACGCAATTGCGTAATGTAGCTTTATGGGACGAGGTAAAGGATCGTTTAGGTCACTCCGCTAGTGGATTGTCTATTGGTCAGCAGCAAAGGCTCTGTTTAGCGAGAGGATTAGCTGTGGAACCTGAGATTATCCTTGGGGATGAATCAACATCGGCATTGGACCCATTATCGACTGCCAAAATTGAGGAGTTGTTGATTGAACTGAAGAAAGATTATACCATCGTATTGGTGACGCATATATTGCGACAAGCGCGACGGGTATCTGATTATATCTTGTTTGTTTATGGCGGAGAAATTCTTGAATTTGGACCAACGGAACAGGTTTTATTGAATCCGCAAAATGAAATCACAAAACAGTACGTAAAAGGATTTATTTCCTGAGTGTAGCAAATGTCTTGGCATGGTCGTTCTAATTAGGATTTAAATAACTTAATTATGAAAAGTAGCTATTTTATTGCCATGCTTTTGGTCCTGTCAGGTTTTTTTAGTTCCTGTAGTAAAGATTTTGCATATTCTTCTGAATTTGATAAAAGTTATGAAGCTTATCAAAAATATAAAAAGGAGAATGCTAATTCCTACCAGTATACTGTTACCAGCTCTTCCTGGACAGGAACTCACAGCGCAACCACAATAACGGTATTTAACGGTCAGGTCGAGTATAGATCCTATGAAGCTAAAACACGTTCCGCAGATGGTAAAGAGCAGACTGATACTAAATGGACAGAAAACAAGGATGAATTAAACTCGCACGACGAAGGTTATGAAGCGTCGACGCTAGATCAAGTTTATGAGAAAGCAAAGAAGGATTGGCTGATAAAAAGAAAAGATTCGAAGGTCTATTTTGAAGCCAAAAACAATGGTCTGATTTCTTCTGCAGGCTATGTTTCCGATAATTGTCAGGATGATTGCTTCAATGGTATTCACATTAGCGAAATTAAATTCCCGATCAGTTTGAATAAGAATTAAATTCGATCACTTGTCCAAAACTAAAAAGTGGAATTATTTTTTAGCGGAATAATTCCACTTTTTAGTTTTTCTATAGTGCCTGATATATGCTATTCGCTACTTGAGGTGAAATAAATCGTCTATACCGAGTATTTTTTTTGAAGTAAATCCTTCGGCATATTTTACTTGGATATATCGTCCAAATTCTCGGGCTCTAGCCGCGGTTGACTCCATGAAATCCGGATTAGAAATATAAGTTTGCGGTTCGTCCGGGTTTATATTTTCTCCGGTATAAAACTGAGTTTTGTAAGCTAGGACGGATTTTTCTTTAATATGATAATAATCCGTTATATCAATAACAACATCAGGTTTGATATAAAAGTCCTGTACAAATTGCAGTACTAATCGGGGGCGGTAGGCCTCCTGGGAAATATTGTTCTGATCAAAAGTTTCCACTCTTCTTAAGCCAGCAAGAAAGCAGGCATCGCTGACCATCTGTCCAGCTCTACCATGATCGGGGTGACGATCAGTAACGGCGTTTGTAATGACAATTTCTGGTTGATATTCACGGATAGCCCTTATTACAGCCATTTTTTCTTTTTCAGCATTTTCAAAGAAACCATCTCTTAGGCCAAGATTCTCTCTTACGGCTAGCCCTAATATTTCGGCAGCATCCTTTGCTTCCTGTGCTCTGGTTTCTGCTGTGCCACGTGTACCGAGCTCACCTTGGGTTAAATCAACAATTCCTACCTTTTTTCCTTCAGCAACATATTTTGCCATCACTCCTCCAGCGCCGAGTTCAGCGTCATCCGGATGTACAGCAATAATAAGTAGATCTAATTTTAACATATAATATTTCTCTCTTTAAATTTGCTTCCCTTTTTATGATAAACCATGTCAGTTAATCGCTGAATAGTTTTGGCTGCAAGCCTTTACTAATCCCATACGATTATTGATCCAAAGTCGATCTGTGACTGGACTTGTTTTGGCGGGAATGTGGCAAATGTAAGTAGTTTATGGGTTACTCTTGTAAAAGACGCTCAATATTGCGGCAAATTTTACCTGATAATGGCGAAGTGATCGGATAATAGAAATCAATAACCTCTCCTTTTTTGTTTATCAGATATTTGTGGAAATTCCAGGAGGGTTTACTATTGATATGTCCGTTTTGATCTTTGCTCGAGAGAAAACTGTATAAGGGTGTTCTATATTCGCCTATAACATGGCTACGTTTAAATATAGGGAAACTTACCTGTTGATTGATCCGGCAGAATGTCTCTAGGGTACTACCGGTTAACGGTTCTTGGTTCCGGAAATTATTTGCAGGAAAAGCCAGGATTTCGAAACCTTGGTCTTTATATTTTTGATAGAGTTTTTCGAGCGATTTAAATTGTCTGGTAAATAGACATTGGCTGGCAGTATTGACGATGAGTAAAACTTTACCTTTAAAATCAGCGAGGGATTTTTTTTTGCCGTTAAACTGAAGGGCGTCAAAGTCGTATACTGTTTTCATCTGGTTTTGGTTTAATTGCTCACATGACAGGTTGAGGTCTCGACTTTTCGAATTCTCTAATGATATTTTCAATGGCAAAGTCTTCTTTTGGATCGTAAGTTGACTTTAGGTTGTGACCGAATATTTTAGCAACTCCCTGATAGAAAAAAGCAGAAATTCCACCTTTCATTTCCTTTACCATTTCATAACTTGTATGTCCGGTATAGCGATCGATCAATTTTATGAGTATTTTACCTTGTGAAATAGTCATATTTTTGATTTCTCGATCAAACATCTGTTTTACGTCGCTTTCACATTTTTCAACCAATGCCTTATGTTCCTTTTTGTCCGAAGTCAGCGCGAGTTCTCTGTCAAGTTGATCATATCTTTTTTGCGCATATATAGCATAAGGAAGAACCTTTAGGACGTTTCTTCTAAAGCGAAGGTATTCTCTTCGCGCTTCTTCACTTGACCAAGTCCTTTTGGCAACAACGATAACCTCCGGTATCGGAAACCAGGGTAACACCTCTCCGTTTGCCAAGGTTGTTGTCATATAACTGTTTACGGTCTCCTGCGCACCTTCTCCGTATAAAGGAAGAGTGAGTGATTGAGACTGTGCCCATACGGACAAAGTCCCTGTGAGGAAAAGCAAACAAAATAATATTGTCTTCATTTGGGCAATTATATAACGCTTTTTAATTTGTCAATGCTATAATATTTTGGTAGATTTATTACAAAATAAGTTAGCTTGAAAATAGTATTCAAGAATACATTAACTAAATTACACAAATTTACTCAAAAAACATCATTTACCTGCAACGTTTATGAAAGATTATGTGATTGATATTGAAGCAGAAAACAAAGAGATAAGGAAACGTTACCGTGCATTGTTGCGCGCTTGTAAGCCAACTTTACAACGCGGAGACAAGCAGGAGATCCGAAAGGCATTTGATTTAGCATTGGATAGTCATAAAGAGATGCGACGCAAATCAGGAGAGCCTTATATCTATCACCCTATTGCTGTTGCCCAAATTGCTGCTGAAGAGATTGGCTTAGGAACAACATCTATTGTATGCGCCTTGCTCCATGATGTAGTTGAAGATACCAATGTTACATTGGATGAAATTGAAGAAATGTTTGGTAAGAAAGTTCGCCGAATTATCGATGGGCTTACCAAAATTTCAGGAATTTTTGATCCAAACAGTTCCATGCAAGCGGAGAATTTCAGGAAAATGTTGCTCACACTGGCTGACGATGTTCGTGTAATTCTCATTAAATTGGCAGATCGGCTGCACAATATGCGTACCATGGAATTTATGGCAAGGGATAAGCAGCTGAAGATTGCTTCAGAGACAAGTTACCTTTATGCACCATTAGCACATCGTCTTGGGCTGTATGCGATAAAATCCGAATTGGAAGATCTCTCGATGAAATTTACCGATCCGGATACCTATAAATTTATCGCTCGAAAACTGAATGAGAAAAAAGCCGAGCGCGAAAAATTTATAGGCGATTTTATTGGTCCAATCAAAGAGATATTGGAGGAACAGGGTATTAAGGCGTCCGTATTTGGGCGTCCTAAATCAATCCATTCTATTTGGAATAAGATGCGAAAAAAATCAATTCCTTTTGAGGAGGTTTATGATTTGTTTGCCATACGTATTGTAATAGATGCTGTGGATGAAAAAGAAAAGACCGAATGTTGGAAAGTCTATTCTATTGTCACAGATTTATATCGCCCTAACCCCGACCGCCTGCGGGATTGGATTTCCTCTCCGAAAGGAAATGGTTATGAGTCTTTACATACAACGGTAATGGGTCCTAAAGGGCAATGGGTCGAAGTTCAGATTCGAACCAAACGGATGAATGAAATTGCCGAAAAAGGATTTGCAGCGCATTGGAAATATAAGGAATCAAATTCGGATTCTGGCTTGGATCAATGGATCAAAAAGGTACGCGACGTCTTAAGTAGTCCGGATCAGAATGCGATGGATTTTGTGGATGATTTTAAGATGAATCTTTTCTCCGATGAGATTTTTATATTCACCCCAAAAGGAACACTGATTCAACTACCCAACAATGCTACGGCTTTAGATTTTGCCTTTGAGATCCACTCTGATATTGGAGCGAGTTGTATTGGCGCCAAAGTAAATCACAAACTTGTTCCTTTGAGTCATATTTTGCAAAATGGGGATCAGGTAGAGATTATTACCTCAAGCAAGCAGTCACCTAAGGAAGATTGGTTGAATTTTGTAGTGACTGCAAAAGCCAAATCCAAAATCAGATCTTCTCTCAAAGAGGAAAAGAGAAGAGTTGCGGAGGATGGGAAAGAGATTTTGGAACGTAAGTTGAAATCTTTAAAAGTTACCTATAATACGGATAATATTAACAAAATTGCCAACTTTTTAAAATATCCCAGCTCGCAGGATCTTTTTTACAATGTTGCTAAGGGAATTGTTGACATTAGACAACTGAGAGAATATGTTGCGCATGAAAAAGCAGTTGAAATTAATGTAAGTTCTTCATCTGGAAATCAATTTAACACGCATATTGGTGGATTAGTTGAAAAGATAAATAAGAAGGAATTCGATACGATCTTGATCGGTGACGATATGCAGAAAGTTGATTATACATTAGCACCCTGTTGTAACCCGATCCCTGGTGACGATGTCTTTGGCTTTTTGACCGTAAATGATGGTATAAAAATTCATCGTACAAGTTGCCCAAATGCATCCAAGCTGATGGCAAATTATGGGTATAGAATTCTAAAAGCACGGTGGGCTTCTACAAAAGATTCTGCATTTTTGACAGGTTTACATATCGTTGGCATAGATGATGTTGGATTAGTAAATAAGCTTACAACTGTTATTTCGCAAGAATTTGCTGTTAATATTCGATCCTTGTCAATTTCAAGTAACGAAGGTATTTTTGATGGTAATATTATGGTCTATGTGAATGATACTGCTCAGCTTGAAAGTTTGATGAGAAATTTAAAGCAAGTCAGAGGGATAACAGGTGTCAATCGCTATGAATCGGAAAATTAATAACCAAGTGTTGGATTGAAAATTACGCGAAGGCGACTACTATTAGGCACTATTTTTAATAGAGGAAATATCAATCTAAATTGGTAAATTTGTACAAGAATATTTTTACTATGAATCAAGCTGAAAATTTTGCAACTGTAAAAAAAATCTTTGAAGCCTACTTAGAAAATAAAAATCTAAGAAAAACACCAGAGCGCTATGCGATTTTGGAAGAGATTTATTCACGTACTGACCACTTTGATGTAGAGTCTTTGTATATCCATATGAAGAACAAGAAATATCGTGTCAGTCGTGCTACAGTTTATAATACCCTAGAACTTTTAGTTTCTTGTGATTTGGTTACAAAACACCAGTTTGGAAGGAACATGGCTCAATTTGAGAAGTCTTATGGGTTCAAACAACACGATCACGTGATCTGTATTGAATGTAATAAGGTTGTTGAATTCTGTGATCCACGTATCAATCAAATTCAGAGTCTCATGGGAGATCTTTTAAAATTTGACATTAAGCACCACTCACTCAATTTGTACGGTGTATGTCAAGACTGTCAACTTAAGAACAAAAAAGAAGAAACCGTCGCTCACGAAGCTATTTCAAATTAATCTTATATTTTTCTTAAATATAATAGTACATTTGTTCAGGAATGTTCAGGGGGAAAATTCCTGAACATTTTATTTTTAAATAGAGTCTATTTTTATTAATAACATTTTAATTACTATACTTTAAAAGCTATGCAAGTTGATGTGCTTTTGGGCTTACAATGGGGTGACGAGGGTAAAGGTAAAATCGTAGACGTATTTTGTCCAAAATACGATTTAATCGCTCGTTTCCAAGGCGGCCCTAACGCCGGACACACGTTGGAATTCGATAACAAAAAATTCGTACTCAACACAATTCCATCTGGTATCTTCAATGAAGGTACACTAAATCTTATTGGTAAT